>Ga0209066_10000086_pt1 | contig 126591 bp, 122 predicted proteins | sample All_14_2_FD_187198 | JGI IMG/M metagenome (GOLD analysis project Ga0209066, IMG submission 187198) | Freshwater microbial communities in response to fracking from Pennsylvania, USA - Allegheny Zone_MetaG_DW_15 (SPAdes) (version 2) ...
ACTTCAACCTTGGCAAGGTTGCACTCTACCACTGAGTTACTCCCGCAGTCTTGGAGGCGGCATCCAGATTTGAACTGGAGAATGGAGGTTTTGCAGACCTCTGCCTTACCACTTGGCTATGCCGCCGTCTTTCTCGTGGAGCGGGAAACGGGACTCGAACCCGCAACCCTCAGCTTGGAAGGCTGATGCTCTAGCCATTGAGCTACTCCCGCCCGCGAGGTCATTGCAGCTACTGCACGGTGCGCAGTACCGTCAAGCAAAAATAAGGAGTTAGCCCAAACCCAGGCCCGGCTCCATGATGCGTCCCGTAAGCGTCGTTTCGTACCCGCCCAGGGCCGCGATGCGGGCCTTGAAGGCCTCGGAGCGGATCAGTTCAAGGACCGTCTCGGTCTTCCAGTCGGCCAGCTCCGGCAGGAAGGCCAGATCGTAGCGCTCGCGGGCCAGGGGCACGAAATCCAGGCCCAGGGCCTTGGCCGCGGCGTAGATGCCCAGGCCGCAGGACGCCGTGCCGGTCAGGACGTTGACGGCCACGGCCATGTGCGTGAACTCCTCCTTGTCGTAGCCCTGCACCTGGCGCGGGTCGATGCCGGCGCGTTTCAGGTGGTAGTCCAGGAGGATGCGCGTGCCGGCTCCGCGCTGGCGGTTGATGAAGCGCACGTCCGGCCGGGCCAGGTCCTGCACTCCCCCGATGCCCAGGGGGTTGCCCCTGACCACGATGAGGCCCTGGTGGCGGATGGCCAGGTTGACGCACGACACGTCCAGGCCAGGCAGGTACTTGCGGAAGAAGGGGAAATTGAAATCCCCGCCGGCCTCGTCGAAAAGGTGCGTCCCGGCCATGAGGGCCGAGCGGTTCTTGAGGGCCGTGAGGCCGCCCATGGAGCCGACGTGGCTGGAGGAGATGCGCACCGGCCTGGGCAGGCCCATGAGCTCGTTGCCCAGGACGTCGACGATGTTGTCGTGGCTGCCGACGACGACCAGGGTCTGGTCCAGCTCGGCCTCGGGGACGAGAAGCTCGGCCCGGATCTGGCTCCCGGCCTCGGTCCCTTCGGAGTCCGTAGGGATGCGCGTCACGCCCTGGGCGCGGATGAGGGTCGTCAGCATGCCCGCGCCGCGGCCCAGGGGCGTGGCCACGTACTTCTCCCCCACCCGGCCGATGGCCAGACGGACCAGTTCCTCGGTGCCGAGCTTGGAGGGCACCTTGCGCGACAGTTCCGCCTCCACGACGGGCCGCGCCGGCACGGTCCTGCGGGACAGCCAGGACAAGAGCGGAATGAGCAGCTCCTCGAAACAGACCACGGCCGAGACCGGGTAGCCGGGCGCGCCGACCACGAGCTTGCCCTTGACGACGCCGAGGATGGAGGGTTTGCCGGGCATGACGTCGATGCCGTGGACCAGGACCTGCCCGAGCCCGGCGATGATGGAGCGCGAATAATCCTTGGACCCGGCCGAAGACCCCGCCCCGACGACCACGACGTGGGCCGGTCCGTCCACTGCGGCCAGGACGGCCGCGGTCAGGGCCTCCTCGTTGTCGGGCACCGGGTTCACGCGGGTGAACAGGCAGCCCTGGGCCGCGGCCAGGCCGGCGAAGACCTGGGAATTGCTCTCGATGACCTGGCCGGGCTTCGGCGACGGGCGCAGGGTGAAGTCGAGGACCTCGTCGCCCGTGGGGATGAAATCCATGCGCAGCCGCTCCCAGACCGGCACCTCCCAGATGCCCGCGCTCAACAGGCCCCCCACGTCGTAGGGGGAGAGCGTCCGGTTCTGGGGCAGCAGCAGTTCCGTGGCCACGATGTCCTCGCCGATGCGGCGCACGTGCTGCATGGGGAAGACCGGAGTCTCTATCTCGATGGCCCCGTCGTCCTCGCGCACGACCTTCTCGATCATCAGCACGCCGTCCATGCCCTCGGGCAGCGGGTGGCCCGTGTTCACGGCCACGCACTCGCTGCCCTTGGCCAGCCGCACGGGGCGGCCTTCGCGCGCCGTGAAGGTGGACTCGGCCCGCACGGCGTACCCGTCCATGGCCGCGCTGTGGAAGGTCGGGGAGGAGCACACGGCGTACACGGGCGCCGACGTGACCCGGCCGCAGGCCTGGTGCGAGGGCACGGTCTCGGCACGGACAAGGGTCTCCCGGTCCAGGGCTGCCATGGCCAGGGCCACGGCTTCGGCCACGGGCACCGTTTTCAAATAGATGTTTCGCTGTTTCATGAATCCCGCCGTGGTTAGAAAATCCAGACGTCCACGTCCCGTCCGGCCGTCAGGCCCTCCAGGGACGCGTCGAGACGCAGCAGGCCGTCGGCGTCGAGCATGGTGCGCAGCAGCCCCGACTTGCCCAGGCGCGGCATGGCCGTGAGGCTGCCGTCGCGGTCCTCGAGCCTGACGCGGACATAGTCCTCCCGGCCGGGCTTGGAGGACAGGTTGGCACCGAGCACGGCCCGGCGCATGACCCGGCCCGACGGGTCGAAGGCCCCCTTCTCCCCGCCCAGGTGGCGCAGCAGGGGCTGCCCGAAGACGAGCATGACAACCTGGGCCGAGGTCACCTGACCCGGCAGGCCCAGGACCGGCTTGCCCCCGACGCGGGCCAGGATGGTCGGCTTGCCGGGGCTTATGGACACGCCGTGGGCCAGGATTTCGGCGTCCTCGAAGGATTCGAGGACCTCGATGGTCAGGTCGCGCGTGCCGATGGAACTGCCGCCCGAGATGAAGACCGCGTCGTTCTCGGCCAGGCTCTCGGCCAGGGCCCGCCGCAGGGCCTCGCGCACGTCCGGGACCAGGCCGTGGTTGCGGGCCTGGGCCCCGGCCTGGCGGGCCAGGCAGGCCAGGGTGTGGGTGTTGACGTCGCGCACCTGGCCGGGACGCGGCGCGGTGTCCACGGGAACAAGCTCGTCGCCCGTGGAGACGATGCCGCAGCGCGGCCGGCGGAAGACTGTCAGGGAGGTCCGGCCCAGGGCGGCCAGCAGGCCCACGTCCTGGGGGCGCAGCCTCCGCCCGGCGGGCAGGGCCACATCGCCGACCGCCACGTCCTCGCCGGCGAGCATGACGTTTTCGCCCGGGGTCACGGTCTTGCGGATTTCGACGGTGGTCTCGCCCAGCATCTGGGTGTGCTCGACCATGACCACGGCGTCGGCGCCGGGAGGCAGGGTGCCGCCCGTGGCGATGCCCATGCACTCGCCCGCACCCAGAGGATGGCTGACGATCTCGTCGATGGCCGCGCTGCGCATCAGCTCCAGGTATCCGGGATTGCCTTCGCTGGCGCCGAAGGTTTCGGCGGCGCGCACGGCGTAGCCGTCCATGCAGGAGCGGTCCACGGCCGGGATGTTTTCACCGGCAGGGACGTCGGCCGCCGGCACCCTGTCCAGACAGTCGTCCAAGGAGACGTCCTCGCTGCCGACGGCCGGGAAGGCGGACAGCAGTTCGCAGAACCGGGCCGGAGTGATGACCCGGAAGAAACCGTGATCCATGACCTACTCCGGTTTGAGGGACGAAAGCTTGTGATCGGGGTAGGCGTCGGCGTAGTATTGCACGTTGTCCCCGAAAAGTTCCCGGGCCTTGGACCTGGCGTAGGTTTCGACGTCATGCTGCAGCTGCATGAACTGCCTGGCCAGCTGTCTTCCGACGGGGGTCAGCTCGTAGCGCTGCCCCTTGCCCTTGACCTTCTGCACCAGGGGCTTGCCGATGCTCTCCTCGGCGGCCTTGAGCTTGCCCCAGGCCGCCCGGTAGGACATCTTCATGTCCGTGGCCGCCTGCCGCAGGGACCCGTGCTCCTCGATCTTCTCCAGCAGCAGTGCTCGTCCGATGCCCAGAAAAATCTTCTCGTCACGCTCGAACCAGAGATGCAGACGCATGGTCAGGGGTTCGTTCGCCGCGGAATCGGTCATGTTCCCTCCCTCGGCTCTCGCCTCGTTTGGATAAAGTGTCGGAAATTCAACGGATAATTCACTAATGCAAAGCAGGACGTAAAACAAGCATTGTGATGTGTCGTCAGACACGATACGAACGGACCCGTTCCTCACCCTTCATCAACGGAGACCGCTCATGCTCGAAGCCCGGAAAGCACAGGAATTGCTCGTCAAAAAGATCGCCGCCTGCAGGACCCGCGGATTTCTGCCCACGGAACTGCTCGACCTGGTCGAAAAGATCTATACGCGCCAGCTCGAAGCCCGCGACCAGGCCAACGTGCCGGCCGCCGAAGCCATGACGGTGGCGGACGCCCTGCAGCAGTCCCAGGGAGCCCCCCTGGTGGAACGCAGCCGCTTCCCCTTCGACCGCGACCAGGCAGTGGAGCTCTTTCACGAATTCCTGGGGTTCCTCCCGTCGAGCATCCCGGCCCTGGCCGCGGCGGCCGCGGTCATCTCAAAGGCCGTCGATGACGGCAGGCTCGACCTCGACGCCGCCATGCAGGCCCATCTGAACGGCGACGAAGCATGGTTCTCCGGCTGGGCCAAGGAGACGCCTTCCGCCCCGCGCGCCCTGCCCATGCTCGTGCAGGCGGCCATGACGCCCTCCCTGGAACGCGCCGCGCTGAACCTGGCCGCCAGGACCGACCTGACCAAGTCATGGCCCCACGGACACTGTCCCGTGTGCGGCAGCATGCCCATCATGTCCGATCTGCGGGAAAAGGAAGGGTTCCGCTACAACATCTGCGGGTTCTGCCACGCCGAATACCATGCCGTGCGCCTGCAGTGTCCGTTCTGTCTGGAAAAGGACATGGCCAAGCTCGAATACTACGAGGCCAAGGAAGAGCCCGGAGTGCGCATCAACGCCTGCAAGAGCTGCAAGATGTACATCAAGCAGACGGATTTCCGGAACCTGGACCGCCGCGCCCTGCCCCTCATGGACGACCTGGAGTCCCTGCCCCTGGACGTCGTGGCCAGGGACAAGAAGTACAAGCGCCCCACCCTCTCGGCCTGGGGGTTCTGAATATCCGCCCGGGACGGCGGCCCGCGGCTGCCGTCCCGGAACACTGCACAGGAAGGACCATGTACGGATTGGTGCTCGCCGGGGGGCAGTCCTCCCGGCTCGGACAGGACAAGACCCATGTGGTCCACGAAGGGAGAACCCTGCTGGTGCGTTCGGCGGAACTGCTGCGGCGGCACATGCCGGAGGTCTACGTCTCCTGCCGTCACCCGGAGCGGGTCCCGGCGCCGTGGCCCGTCATCGTCGACGAGACGGAACGCATCGGCCCGGCCGGCGGGATCATGACGGCCCTCAAGAAGCTGGGCGGCCCGGTCTTCGCCCTGGCCTGCGACCTGCCCTTCATGGAGGACAGCTTCATCACCCGCCTGCTGGAAGCCAGGGAGGGGCGCCCCGAGGGGGCCCTCGTCACGGCCTGGCGCCTCAACGACTCGGACTTTTTCGAGAATCTCGTCGCCATCTACGAACCGGGGGCCCTGCCGCTCCTGGAGGCAGGGGTGCGCGAGGGGCTCTACAAGCTCGGCCGGCTCATCCCGGCCGAACATCGCCACTGCGTGAGCTATACGGAAGAGGAAAGGCGGTTCTTCTTCAACGTCAACTATCCCGACGACCTGCGGCTTCTGCAAACCTCGCCGGACCGCACCTAACGCCGCCTGAAGAAGAGCTTGCCCACCCCCGGCACGTCGAGCCGCACGTCGCCGCCCTCCATGACCCCCTCGACCACGGCCCCGTCGCGGGTATGCACCTGCAGACCGCCGGGCTCCATGGACCAGGAAAAAGGCAGCACCTCGCCTTCGATCTCCCATTTCCCGCTCCCGTCCTCGGCCAGGGTCATGACCGCGACGATCTCGCCTCCGGGCCCGTGATGCACGGCCTCGTAGCGGCCGGCGAGATCCGTACGGTTCGAACAGGCCAGGCACAGCGCGAGCAGAAGCCACACCATCTTCTTCATCACAGTCCAAGCTCCTCGGGTTTGACCATGAACAGGCGGTCCATATGCACCAGCCGGTCGAAACGGTAGACGTGGATCGACATGCCGAGCCAGACGAGGTCGCGCAGCACCGTCCACCACGAAATGGCCTCGCCCACGCTCTGGAAACAGCCGCAGTTGATGGGCGTGTCCTGGATCAGGGCCACGACCACGGCCACGGTGAACATGGCCAGCATTCCGGAGATGATCAGGCTCGCGGCCCGCACCCGCACACCGGCCAACAGGAAGAGCCCGCAGACGAGTTCGAGCCACGGCATGAACACGGCCAGCGGGTTGAGCAGCCAGTGCGGCACGATGAGGTAGCCGGCGATGTTGTCGGCGAACTCCGCCGGAAAATTGATCTTGTGCAGGCTGGCGTAGATGAAGACCCCCGCCAGATAGAGACGCAGGGCCAGGGCCAGGCCGGGGTGCGCCAGCAGGTTCAGGATGCGCCGGGTCATTGCGCACCTCCGTTCAGGTCACGGGGCCGGACGTCCGTGACGATATAGACCCGCTCGTGGTCCCGCCCCAGGAACCTGCGGGCGACCATGAGGTCATAGCGCCGGCTGACGCTGCGTCCGAAGACCACGATGGGGCGCTCCGGGTCCTCGGACGCCATCTGCATCATGTAGACCAGGTCGAAAAGCTGCGCCGGGACGTTGATGGCGCCAGGAGCGGTTTCCCGCTCGAAGAACTCGCGCGGCCGCGCATCCACCAGGAGGGCGTCCTCGTCGGCCACGAGGGCCAGGGCCCTTTCCCTGGAGATGGACTCGACCTCGGCTCCGGGCGGCTCCACCAGCGGTATGCCGCGGGGGTTCTGCGTATTGAAGGCCAGGGACAGGCCGAAGCTGAGCAGCAGGATGAGCAGAAAATCGACGGCTCGCACGCGTTCGAGGCTTCGGGCCTTGCTGTGCACCACCGCGGCGATGCGCCGGCCGGCGGCCTCGAGCACGCTGATGCGGTCCCGGGCGCGGGTCAGTTCGGCGATGGTGGCGCGCAGTTCCTCGTTCTGGCGGGCCAGGTCCTCGTTCAGGGCGCTGATGGTGGCGAAGGAATCGGCGTTCTTGAGATGCATGACGCCCTGGGACACGAAGGCCTGCAGCAGCTCGTCCTCTGCTTCCGTCGCCGGGTCGAGGCTTCGCCCCAGCAGCAGGAGGCCGTAGAGGTTTTCGCGCAGCATGAAGATGAAGGCGCGGTCCGGCGCAAAGCCGAGGGGCAGTTCCGACACTGCTTCGAGCCGTTCCACGGGCTCGGCCCGAAGGGGTTCGAGGTGCTTCTCGCGGGCCCCGGCCAGGCAGAGGAAGAAGAGGCGATCGACCTCCGCCCCGGTCAGGCGGGGCGGCTCGCCCCCGCCTTTGGCGCTCGTCAAGGTGGCGCCCGTCCCCCGGTCATGCAGGATCAGCACCCCCCGGGGACGGACGAAATGGCCGAGGATGGTCAGCAGCAGGGAATCCATGACCTCGGCCATGTCCACGCGGATGATCTCCCTGGAGAGTTCGCGCAGGGCGCTCAGGTGGAAGATCTGGCGGTCGAGGGTGTCGTTGCGCTTGGTCAGTTCGGCGTTGAGCAGTTCGACGCGGGCGGCGAAGAGGGAGAAGCGCAGGCTGGTCTGGAAGAGGGTGCCCAGGCCGGCCACGAGCTGGCGGTCGTTCTCGTCGTAAGGTCGCCCGGCCAGGTTGGCCTCCAGGCCCAGGACTCCGTCCTTGCCTTCGTCCAGGGGGCAGACCAGCAGCAGTTCGCAGCGCCCTGGGCAGAGCTCGCCCTGCAGCGAGGGCACGAAATACGGCGCGTTGCGCTCCCCTTCCAGGGCGTCGAGATGACTGCGCAGCACCGCCGCGTATTCGGGGGTGAGGTTCTTGGAAAGGCTGGAGTGGGCCAGCAACTCGAACCCGCCCGCTCCGAGGATGGCCGCGAAGGAGCCGCGCGCCCCGACCCCTCCCTGGGCCGAGAGCGCGAAGGTTTCCAGGATCTTGTGCGGATACCTGACCCCGCTCAGCTCCGCGGCAGTGTCGGAGAGGATCCTGAACTGGTACCTGGCGCGGTCTATGTCGCCTTCCGGCCGGGAAGCGCCTGCCATGCCCTACCCCTTGTCGAGCAGGGCCTTGATCTGCTGGTAAAGTCCGTCGACGTCCTCGATGATGCCCAGATGGGTGTAGAGAATCTCGCCGCCTGGCCGGCAGACGATGGTGAAGGGCGTCAGGGGCTCGCCCAGCACCTTGTGCGCCGCGTAGTCCGGATCGCTGACGATGGGAAAAAGGTACTGGCCCGTAGCGGCCAGCTGACGGACCTCGGCGTCGGTCCCGCCTGCGGCCAGGGCGAACATGGCCACGCGGCCCTTGGTCTTGCCCTTGTTCAGCCGGCTGAAAAGGGACTTGAAGCCCGGCGACTGCTTGACGCACTGAGGGCAATAGACGCCGATGACCTCGATGAAGACGAGGTCGGCCTGCAGGTCCGCCAAGGTGAAGGAGGTCTTGCCCTGCACCCCGAGCATCTCCTGGCCGGCCTGGTCCTGGGGCACGGGCAGGGTCAGGGCGGGCATGGTCTGACCGGCTTCCGGCGGTGCGGCCAGGGCGGCGACAGGCGATAAGGCCATCAGCAGGCAGAAGATCAGGCGGATGAAGACGGTCATGTTCCCTCCTTGCGGTTCACAGGGCCCGGGTGCGCTAGGCGCAGGCCTGGTCCAGGGTGTCGAAGATCTGCACCATGCGGCTCAGGCCCACGATGCCGAAGACCTTGCGGAAGTTCTCGGATAGCCCGGCCATGACGATCTCGATGCCGTCCTTCTCGCTCTCCAGGACCAGCTGGGTCAGGATGGCGATCCCCGCTCCGTTGACCGAGGTGTTGGGATCGAAATGCAGCACCATGCGCCCGGTCCCCGCCTCCCTGGCCCTGGCGTAGGCCTCGCGCAGGTAGGGTTCGCTGTGGGAGCTGACGCTGCCCTGGATCTCGACCACCAGCGCCCGGCCCTGCGGCCTGGTGCGGACCTCGTTCTGCCTGCTCTTGGCCAGCTTCAGGCGCTCGCGGGCGCGGGACAGCCCCTGTTCCAGGCTCTGGCGCTGGATGGGCTTGTTGATGAAATCCGCGGCGTCTAGGTTCAGAGCCTGGATGGCCAGGTCCATGTCGCCGTGGCCGGTGATGACGATGACCTCCGTGGCCGGCGACCTGCGCTTGATCTCCTGCAGGACCTCGATGCCGTCCATGCCGGGCATCTTGATGTCCGTCAGCACGATGTCAGGCCGCTCGCGTTCGAAGACCTCTAGACCCTCCTCGCCCGATTCCGCCGTCAGGATGTCGAAACCGTAGACGTCCAGGAAGAGCCGGAACATTTTGAGGGTCGCCTTCTCGTCGTCGATAACCAGGATTTTTTCTTGGGTCATTCGGGTATCCTGCTGGTTTGGGCCGGGAGCGGCTGCGGCCGGCCTGCGTTGGATTCGGGAGCCTGAAGGCCCTCGGCGCACGGGAAGCTGAGAACGAACGTCGTACCCTCTCCCGGCCGGCTGTCAATGGTGATGGTGCCGCCGTAGTCGCGGACGATGCCGTAGGTGATGGCCAGCCCGAGCCCCATGCCCTTGCCGGTCTGCTTGGTGGTGAAGAAGGGCTCGAAGATCTTGTTGCGCACCGTGTCCTCGATGCCCGGCCCGTTGTCCGAGAAGGAGGCGTAGACCCTGCCGTCGCGGGAGTAGGTGCGCACGAGGATGTCGCCCCACATGCCGGGTTCGGACTCCATCTTCTCCTGGATGGCGTCGCGCGCGTTGTTGAGCAGGTTGAAGAAGACCTGCTGGAGGCGGTTGTTGTGCCCCTTGATGACGGGCAGGTCGTCGCCGAGCTCCAGGCGGATGGTGATGCGCTGGATGGAGAACTGGCGGCCGATGATGGACAGCACGCCGCGGATGGGCTCGTTCATGTCCACCCGCTCCATGACCAGGCCCGACTTTTTGCCGAAGGCGCGCAGGTTGTTGATGATGTCCGTGGCCCGGTCCACCTGCTGGCTGATCTCCGTGGCCATGTCCCGGATCTGGGTCACGCTGACCTCGCGGTTCTGCTCGATGAGCAGGTTCAGGTACTCGCTGCCCATCTTGATGGCATTGAGGGGCTGGTTGATCTCGTGGGCGATGCCGGCGCTCATCTCGCCCAGGGTCTTCATCTTGGCCGCCTGCACGAGCTGCGCGTCCTTCTCCATCATCTCGGTGATGTCCGTCACGGCCACGATCATGGCCCGCTTGCCGCCGTAGCTGATGGGGCAGGCGTGCATGTTGACGTAGAAGGGCCTCTCGCCCTTCTTGTAGTGCAGGACCTTCGGGTAATAGACGCAGCCGGTGTTGGACCGGCCGTCCTCCAGGTAGGACAGGCACTCCTTGACCTGTTCATGCCCGAGCCTGGTGAAGGACAGGCCCAGCAGCTCGCCTTTGGAATACTCGTACAGCTCCTCGGTGCGCGGGTTGGCGTCGAGGATGAGCTCCGTGTCGCAGTCCACGACGAAGATGGGGTCTGGGCCGGAGTCGAAGAGGGAGCGGTACTTCATCTCCGACTCCTGCAGGCGCTTGCGGTAGAGGCGGATGGACCAGACCATGCTCATGAAGGAATCGGCCAGCTGGATGACCTCGTCGCCCTCGCGCTTGCGGTAGAAGAGGCAGGTGGCGCAGACCTGGCCCGTCTTGCCCTCGGCCTTGCGCGACTTGCGGCCCTGCTCGTCGAAATGCCAGCACGGCATGTTCGTGTCCTTGTAGGCCGGACAGTTGGTCACGGCCCAGTCCAGGCCCTCGCCCAGGTCCAGGTGCACATCGAAATTGCCGCGGCTCAGCTCGTCGGAGATGTTGGTCAACCGCGAGATGGGGCTCGTGATGTAGCGCGAAATGCGGTGGCTGACGTAGAAGATGATGACGATGACCGCCGAGATGAAGCCCAGGAACATGAACCTGAGCTTGGCCACGAGCTTGTCGATGTGCTCCTTGCTCAGACCCACGTGCACTGTGCCGATGCGGTACAGGCCCTCGTTCATGGGCACGGCGATGTCGTAGGACGTCAGGGCCCCGACGGCCACGAGGCGCACGCTGTGCACGCTGCCCTCGGCGATGGGGTTGGCGGTGCTCAGCGGCTCCGGGAACGGCACGGTGAAGGTGTGGGACAGGACCTGCCCGCCCCGGTCCAGGACGAAGATGTAGTTGATGAGGTGCTGGCGCTCCCGCAGACGCGCCTCGTCGAAAATGAGGTTCAGGAGTTCCGGGTAGTTCTTGTCCAGGACCAGCCCGCCGCCGCGCTCGGCGATGGAGTGGGCCACTGCCACGCCGCGCTGCTCCAGCTCCTTGGTCAGGCCGGAGATGAGGATCCACCGGGCCAGCAGGGCGATGGTCACGCTGATGATGAGAATGACGGCCAGAATGGAGACGAAGATCTTGTTCTTCAGGGAGATGCGCGCATAGGGCTTCATGGCCGTTCCTCCCCGCGAAGCTCGGTCCAGTTGTCGAGCAGGAGGAAACGGCCTTCGTGCAGCCGGGTGAAGTAGACCTTGTCCATGCCCTGATGGTCGACGGGTCCGAAGGACAGCGTCACGTCCCCGCCCAGGGAGAAGTCCGTCATGGAGGCGATGGCCGTCTGGAACGACTCCCGCGTCAGGTGGCGCCCCGCCCTCCTGAGGCCTTCCACCAGCACCTTGGCGTTGATGTAGCCCTCGAAGCCCACGAAGTTCGGCTCCTCGCCTGGGTAGTGCTCGTCCAGCAGCCGCACGAACTCGACGGCGCTCTCGGCCACGGTGCCGTCGCGGCGGATGGGCGGCGGCACGACCTGCGACATGACCACGTTGACGCCGTCCGTCTCGGTCTGCAGCAGGTTTCTGGACAGCTCCTTGGCGCCGACGAAGGACACCATGTAGAAGATCGGCGAAAACCCGGTCTCCAGGGACCTGCGGATGAAATTCGCGCACGGGTCCGACGTGCCGATCATGACCACGGCCTCGGCCCCGGATTCGCGGATGCGCTCCAGCCCCTCGCGGATGTCGTGGGTGCCGCGTATGTAGCTGCCCCTGGCCACGGGTTCGAGGCCGAAACGCTTGAGGGCCAGCTCCGTGCCGGTCAGGCCGTCGAAGCCGTACGCGTCGTACTGGTAGAAGACGGCTATGCGCGTGAGCTTGAGGTCCTGCACCATGTGCTCCACCGCCGCGCTGGTCTCCTGGTAGTAGGAGGCCCGCACGTTGATGAGGTAGGGCATGAAGGGTTCGCGCAGGGCGTTGGCGCCGGTGAACATGCCCAGCAGCGGCACCTGGGCTTCCTCCACCAGGGGCAGGGTTTTGACCGTCGTCGGCGTGCCGACGTAGCAGAACAGGCCGAAGACCTTGTCCTCGATGAGGAAGCGCTGGGTATTGTCCAGGCATTTGGGGGGATCGTAGGAATCGTCGCGGGTGATGACGCGGATGGTCCGCCCGTGCACGCCGCCCTGCTCGTTGACGTGCTTGATGTAGCTCATGGCCCCGCGCAGGGTTTCCTGGCCGAGATAGGCGGCATGGCCCTGCAGCGGCAGGGACGAACCGAAGGTCACCTCCGTGTCGGTCACGCCCGACGCCACCGGAGCCAGCGGGATCTGCACCTCGGCCTCCTGGCATGACGCGAGGACGAGGGCGCACAGTACAAGCAATGCTATGTGAAGCCGATGACGCACGAGAGCCTCCTGCTGAAAATCGATTCGTGCCTGAAACCGACTACCCGAAAAGTATGACATGCGCCACTGTGTGAAGGACGGTTGCGCTGGGGGCCCAAAAGCACTACCCTGTGCCAAAGCATGAATTTTTGACCAAAGAAAGGCTCGAATTATGCCTCGTTTGGCATAATAAAATCCAGTCACACCAAGACTAAACGAGATCAAGGCAGAAGAGCAGAAACACCATATTGCCCAAACTTTTGCACAGGATTTTTATACAATGGATTTTCAAACATTTGAAAATTTGATAAAAAATGAAAATTCAGCAAAAAAATATCTGTTGCAATTTTGCTGGAAAAACCATCAGCGCATCTGTCCCAAATGCCGCAGCCGGAAACTGTACGTCCTGCAGGGCGGCAGGCGTCGTTGCGCGCGCTGCGCCTATACCTTTCACGACTTCAGCCAACGCTTCCTGAACAACGGAAACCTCTCCCCCAGACAGTGGCTCAGGCTGATCAAGCTTTTCGAGCTGGAGGTCCCGACGGGGCGCATGGCCGAACAGCTGGGCGTCACCTACAACACGGCCTACAAGGCCGTGACGACCCTGCGCATGGCCATCCTGGCCCATTCCCTGGACGCTCGCCTCATCATCCGCTCCATCGAAGGGCTGGGCTTCTCCAAGTCGGGCAAGTTCCATCTGGACATGAGCACCAGGGGCGGCCGGATGCCCGTGTTCGGCATCGTCGAGCGCGGCCCCCACGTCTTTGCCGACCTCATCCCGGAACTCGACGGCGACAGCATCATCCACTTCAAGATGAACTTCCACCTCAAGACCGCGAGCCTGGGCAAGATCATCTACACCGACCGCTTCAAGCAGTACGCGGCCCTGCTGACGGGCGGCAGCCAGCTGTCCTCCATCTACAACATCCGCCATGCCGACAAGGGCCTCCACATCGACTCGTCCAAGGGCTTCTGGTCCTTCTCCAAGGAGTGGTTCCGCCGCCTCAAGGGCATCTCGCCCCGCAACTTTCCCCTGTACATCAAGGAGCTGGAATTCCGCTACAACCACAAGAGCGAGGACATTTTCCCCATCCTGGCCGAGTACCTCTGCGCCATGGTGCCGGACTTTGAGGAATAAGCATCTTCTTGCAACTTATTCGGTTTTTCCTTCATAGGCTCAATCATGGAAAAATCGGAAACCGTATCGAAAGTTTGCCCATCCGGAGCGAGAAATTACGGGCAGTTCCCCACCAGGGACATGCTGCCCTTCTCGGGCCTGGGCTTCGATCTCCAGGCGGCCCTGACCGCCGTGACGGTGGTAAGGACCGTGGGCTCCGTGAAGAAGCCCGCCGTCGCCCCCCGTCTCGATACGCCGTTCCCGTCTGGCCGCCGGCTTTTGATAAGCCTTGGCCGTGAAATTCGTGGCAGGTAACACCAGAAACATTGTCAGGAGGAACTGCATGAAACTGGGAAGAAGAGAATTCGTCAAACTCACTGCCGCGGCCACCGCGGTCACGGCCTTCGGAGGCCTGGGGTTTGACCTGGCGCCGACCAAGGCCCACGCGCAGCTCATGAGCCTGCGCAAAGGCAAGGAAACCACCTCGGTCTGCTGCTACTGCTCGGTAGGCTGCGGGCTCATCGTCACCACCGACGAAAAGACGGGTCGCGCCATCAACATCGAAGGCGATCCCGATCATCCCATCAATGAAGGCGCCCTGTGCGCCAAAGGCGCCGCCCACTACCAGCTGGCGGAAAACCCCAAGCGCATCACCAAAGTCCAGTACCGCGCTCCCGGCAGCGACAAGTGGGAAGAGAAGAGCTGGGACTGGGCCATCACGGAAATCGCCAAGCGCGTGAAAAAAGTCCGTGACGAGTCCTTTGCCGTCAAGAACTCCAAAGATCAGGTCGTCAACCGCACCGAAGGCCTGGCCTCCGTCGGCTCTGCCGCCATGGACAACGAGGAGTGCTGGATCTACCAGACGTTTCTCCGCAGCCTGGGGCTGACATACATAGAGCACCAAGCACGTATTTGACACAGCGCAACTGTTGCGGCTCTGGCAGAGTCGTTCGGACGCGGCGCGATGACCAACCACTGGATCGATTTCAAGAACAGTGATTGCATTCTGATAATGGGCAGCAACGCTGCCGAAAACCATCCCATCTGCTGGAAGTGGGTGACCAAGGCGCAGGAGGCGGGCGGAACCGTCATCCATGTCGACCCGCGCTACACACGCACCTCCTCCAAGTCGGACCTCTACGTCCCCATGCGTTCCGGTTCCGACATCGGCATCCTGGGCGGCATGATCAAGTACATTCTGGACAATGACCTGATCCAGAAGGAATACGTCCTCGAGTACACCAACGCCTCCTTCATTGTCGGCAAGGACTTCAGCTTCAAGGACGGCCTGTTCTCCGGCTTCGACGAGGCCGCGCGCAAGTACGACAAGAAGTCCTGGGCCTTCGAGATGGACGAGAACGGCGTTCCCAAGCGGGACATGACCCTGAAGGATCCCCGCTGCGTGTACCAGCTTCTGAAGGCGCACTACGATCGTTACGACGCCAAGAAGGTGTCCTCCATCTCCGGCACGCCCGAAGACAAGCTGCTGGCCCTGTACAAGGCCTACACGGCCACGGGCAAGCCCGACAAGGCCGGCACCATCCTGTACGCCATGGGCTGGACCCAGCACACCGTCGGCGTGCAGAACATCCGCGCCATGAGCATCATCCAGCTGCTGCTGGGCAACATGGGCGTGGCCGGCGGCGGCGTGAACGCCCTGCGCGGCGAATCCAACGTCCAGGGCTCCACGGACCAGGCCCTGCTGTTCCACATCATCCCCGGCTACCTGCCGACCCCCAGAGCCAACCAGGCCGTCTACGACGACTACCTGAAGGCCATCACCCCGGTCAGCAAGGACCCCAAGAGCGTCAACTGGAAGCAGCACCAGCCCAAGTACATGACCAGCATGCTCAAGGCATTCTACAAGGAAGCCGAGCCGGCGCAGGCCTACGAATGGCTGCCCAAGCTGGATGAAGGCCAGAACGCCTCCTGGCTGGTCCTCTTCGACAAGATGCTCAAGGGCCAGTTCAAGGGCTTCTTCGCCTGGGGCATGAACCCGGCCGCCAGCGGCGCGGACTCCAACAAGACCCGCGAAGCCCTGGCCAAGCTGGACTGGATGGTCAACGTCAACATCTTCGAGAACGAGACCGGCTCCTTCTGGAAGGGCCCGGGTGTGGACCCCAAGAAGATCAAGACCGAAGTCTTCTTCCTGCCCTGCTGCGTCTCGGTGGAAAAGGAAGGCTCCATCTCCAACTCCGGCCGCTGGATGCAGTGGCGCTATGCCGGTCCGAAACCCATGGGCGAGACCAAGCCGGACGGCGACATCATCTATGAACTGGCGCTGAAGATCCGCGAGCTCTACAAAAAGGAAAAGGGCGCCTTCCCCGACCCGATCCTCGGCCTCAACGTCGACGACTGGGGCGACGGGCACGTCTTCGACCCGCACAAGGTCGCCAAGCTCATCAACGGCTACTTCCTGAAGGACACGACCATCAAGGGACCCGACGGCAAGGAAACCGTGTACAAGGCCGGCAGCCAGCTGCCGAGCTTCCTGATCATGCAGGCCGACGGCTCGACCTGCTCCGGCAACTGGATCTACGCCGGCTCCTACACGGACAAGGGCAACATGGCCGCCCGCCGCGACAAGACCCAGACGCCCGAACAGGAAAAGATCGGCCTCTTCCCGAACTGGACCTGGTCCTGGCCGGTCAACCGCCGCATCATCTACAACAGGGCCTCCGTTGACCTCACCGGCAAGCCCTGGGCGCCGAACAAGCCCGTCCTGGCCTGGGACGGGGCCAACAAGAAGTGGCTCATCGACGTGGTCGACGGCGGCGGCGACGCCGGCGCCAAGCACCCCTTCATCATGCAGACGCACGGCCTGGGCGCCCTGTACGGCCCCGGCCTGAACGACGGCCCCTTCCCCGAATACTACGAGCCCCTGGAGTGCCCGGTCACCGAGCATCCCTTCTCCAAGACGCTCAACAACCCGACGGCTTTGATGTTCGCGGATGACGCCCACAAGCGCACGACCTGCGACCCGCGGTTCCCGTTCGTCTGCACGACCTACCGCGTCACCGAGCACTGGCAGACGGGCGTTCTGACCCGCTGGCTGCCCTGGCTGACGGAAGCCCAGCCGCAGATGTTCTGCGAAATGAGCGAAGAACTGGCCGAACTCAAAGGCATCAAGAACGGCGAAAAGGTTATTCTGGAGAACCCGCGCGGCCAACTCTGGGCCATCGCCATCGTGACCAAGCGCTTCAAGCCCTTCGAAGTCATGGGCAATCCGGTCCACGTGGTCGGCATTCCCTGGCACTTCGGCTGGGTATGGCCCAAGGACGGCGGCGACGCCGCCAACCTGCTCACCCCGGCCGTCGGCGACCCGAACACCGGCATCCCGGAAAGCAAGGCCTTCATGGTCAACGTGAAGAAAGCGTAAGGAGTCGATATGTCAGGAAAATCATTCTTCGTCGATCTGACCAAGTGTACGGCCTGCCGCGGCTGCCAGGTGGCCTGCAAGCAGTGGAACAAGCTCCCGGCCGAGGAGACCAGAAACCACGGGTCCCATCAGAACCCCATGGACGTCTCGGCCATCACCTACAAGACCGTGCACATGAAGGAAGTCGCCGACGACAAGGGCTTCATGGCCGCCTGGCTGTTCTTCCCGGAACAGTGCCGGCACTGCACCGAACCCCCGTGCAAGATGACCGCCGACTCCTACGACGACAAGGCCATCCTGCAGGACGAGGCAACGGGCGCCATCACCTTCACGGAAAAGACCAAGGACCTGCCGGACTTCAACGAAATCCGCGAGGCCTGCCCCTACAACATCCCGCGCCAGAACGCGGAAACCAAGGTCATGACCAAGTGCACCATGTGCCTTGACCGCGTGCAGAACGGCCTGAAGCCCGCCTGCGTGCAGTCATGCCCCACCGGAACCATGAACTTCGGAGATCGGGACGAAATGCTGGCATTGGCCGAAAAACGGCTGGCCGAGGTGCAGAAGAAATACCCGGACGCGGTGTTGGGCGACGCCGAGTCCACCAGGGTCATCTACCTGTACCAGGCGGACCCCAAGTCGTACCACCCGTACTCGGTGGCCGACGCGACGATGCCCGGCCTCATGAACCGCAAGGCCATGTTCGCCAAGCTGTTCGGCTCGAAATCCAGAAGCAAGGCCTAAGGGCCCTCCTCCATCGGCAGGCCGGGAAGACGGCTTCCCGGCCACTTCTTCCAACAAGGGCCCGCCCCCGTATCCCGGGGGCGGGTCTTTATGCGTCACCTGCTCCCGACCGCCGTTGCGGCGTCCATTCCCTTCGCCAGAAATCAGCCCGCCTTGAAGCTGTCTATCCCGATTTTTTTTCTTGCTCAAAGCATTCCACTCAACGCTTCAGACAAGATACTTGATTTGTCATACATGTATGACAAGCATATATTTACACTAATGCAATCAGTACTACAAGAAAAAATAATTTTGTATGTCACACACGTATGACTGCAAAATTTTCATCAGAAGTGTTGCATAAATTATTCTGCATGGTAAAATGAAAATAAACTGAATACCCCCAAGATACATTTTTTTATGACAACCAAGACACAATATAAAAGTCTCGATACCATTGTTCCGACATTTCCAGCCGGGCCCGAAGTGGCATCAAGGCCGCAGCCGCGGACACGGCACGTCGAACAGGCGCATTGTTGCGCACCGCCCGGAATTTTCCGATGGACCTCCCCGACCGTCCCCACCACCAGCCCGCACGCTTTCTTCACAAACCGCCTCCCCCATCCGCATTCGCGCTTTTCCCCGATATTCCTCTCTGCCCTCCTGGTCTCGCTGACTTCAACGGTCCCGCCCGGACCGCAGACAACGACGTGACCGTACGCCGCTGAAGGGGCGCAAAGGCGTCCGAGAAAAACGTCGGCCGGTCCACGATGGACACGGCGCTGGCGCGGCAACCTCGCCGCAGCCACCAGCCATGAACACAGGAGGCGACAGATGAAACACGTCTCACGCTCGTCGGGCCATCCCGAGTGAACGTCCGCCGAATCCCGCCGCGCGGACCGGCGGCACGACCGGGATGGCACCTCAGGAACAGCATGCAACGGCAACCTGCGAAACGCCAAACCATCATATCAAACGTACGGCGACATGCCAGCATGTATCGGGAATTCCGATACGAAAAGGAGTTGTATCATGACAAAGCTCATACTCGCCCTTCTGCTGCTTCTCATTCCGTGCGCCGCTCTGGCCGAAGGCCTGAACAGCCCGTCGCAGCTCAAGGACGGCGCCGAAACGCGCTGCCTCCCCGGAGTGGACGACGAGGAGTTCACGGAAGACAACTTCTCCGGAGCCTACAGTCTGGGCCCGGGCAAATGCGTCTTCATCGAAGACGCCCGAAAACGGGGAGGACAGCTCGTGCTGCACGCCGACTGCCTCGGCCTGCATTGCCCGCTCTATCGGTTCAACAGGTTCGTCTACGTCTACGGAGCGCCTCCCGGAACCTCCGAGCCGGTCCAGGGGACCGTGACCTTCATGTCCGACGGGTCCCGGGTCACGCAGATCATCCTGCAACACGAGGGCAGGCAGGCGTACTTCCCCATGCGGCAGAAGATGGCGTGGACGACCGCCACGGCGGACGCGATCCCGGCTTCCGTGCGCCCCTGACACCGTAGGGACGCGCATTTGCCGCACCCATCGCGGCGAAAAACGCGGCGAACCTGATCCAAGGAGGAGATCCGTATGAAAAAGGTTCTTTACGGCGTCACTGTCAGCTTGATCGCCCTCGCCGGCCTAGTCTGCCAGGCGCAGGCGGAAGGTCCGGCCTCGGTGAAAAGCCTCAGCTCACCCGGAGGGCCGTGCTGTTTCGCCTACGGCGTGAACAACAACGGCCAGGTGGCGGGATTCGCGTCCACTGCGGAAGGAACCCGGGCCTTCCTGTGGGAGGACGGAAAAGGCATGACGCGTCTGGGCGTTCTTCCCGGGCACGCGGAAAGCACCGCCTACGCCGTCAACGGCAAGGGACAGGTCGTGGGGGCCAGCGCCGGCAGCGGGTCGGAACGCGCCTTCCTGTGGTCTGCCGCGCAAGGAATGACCGACCTGGGCACCCTCCCCGGCGGCACCCGCAGCATCGCCTACGCCGTCAACGACAGCGGTCAGGCCGCAGGATTCGGCGCGACTCCGTCCGGCCCGCGCGCAGTCCTGTGGGACGCATCCGGCGCCATGACCGTTCTGGGCGTTCTTCCCGGCGGGAAAGGCAGCAAGGCCTACGGCATCAACAGAAAAGGCCAGGTGGTGGGATTCTGCGCCACTTCGTCCGGCAACCGCGCTTTTCTGTGGGATCCGGACGGGGGCATGACTGACTTGGGCGTCCTGCCCGGGGGCACCGACAGCACGGCCTATGGCATCAACGACAAAGGCCAGGTGGTCGGCGTCAGCCACGCAAAGACCGGCTCCAGGGCGTTTCTCTGGGATTTTGCCGGCGGCATGAGGGACCTGGGCGCCCTGCAGGGCGACACGGAGAGCAGGGCCCTGTCCATCACCGAGCGCGGGGAAGTGGTCGGCGTCAGCCGGAACGCCGACGGCACCCGGGCGTTCCTGTGGGACGCCGTGAACGGCATGCGTGACCTCAACGCCCTGCTGGGCGAGGCCTGCCGGGATACGGCGGGCCGCATCGTCGACGCACGCTCCGCCTGCAACGGCGACAACGGCGCGACGCTCATCGCGGCACGGCGCCAGGACGGATCGTGCATCGTCGAGTGCGGCAAGGACGCCGTGCAGGTCAGCCGTCACGACGAATGACGATCTGATGACGGACGGACCGGAAAGGTGGGCCTGTCCGTCACAAAAAGCGAAGCCCGCTCCCTGAACGAACAGGGGCGGGCTTTTCGACGTATGCTGTCAGGACTGCCGGGAGGACGAGGAGTTGACCCGGAAGAATTGCGCCGGCCTGAAAACCGGCCCAGGGAAGCGCGCCCGATCCCACGAGTCGGCCGGATGCGTGACCGCCGAAGCCGGGACGATTACACCGCCTCCTCCAGGGAATACGGCGTCAGGCTGCGCACGCCCTTCTCCGTGACCAGGACCGTCTGCTCGAACTGCGCCGACAGGCTGCCGTCGGCCGTGACCACGGTCCAGCCGTCGTCCAGGCGCTTGATCCCGAGTCCGCCCTGGTTGATCATGGGCTCGATGGTGAAGACCATGCCCGGCACAAGGACGATGCCCAGGCCCGGCCGGCCCGTGTGGTTGACCTGGGGCGGCTCGTGGAAGGCGTGTCCGACCCCGTGCCCGACCAGTTCCCGGACCACGGAGTAGCCGGCGGCCTCGGCGTGGCTCTGGATGGCGTGTCCCACGTCCCCCAGGGTCGCGCCGGGCCTGACGGCGGCCATGCCGTGGGCCAGGGATTCGGCCGTGACCTGCACCAGGCGCCTGGCCTCGGGCGAGACCTCGCCCACGAGGAAGGTGCGGTTGGCGTCGGCGTACCAGCCGTCCAGAATGCTCGTCACGTCGACATTGACGATATCCCCTTCGGCGATGACGCGCGTGCCGGGGATGCCGTGGCAGATCTCGTCGTTGACGGACACGCACATGCTTTTGGGGAAGCCCCGGTACCCCAGGGGCGCCGGTGTCGCGCCGTGCTCCAGGGTGAACTCGTGCACGAGGGTGTTCAGGATGTCGGTGGTGACGCCGGGACGGATTCTGGACCGGATCATGTCCAGGGTGCGGACCACGAGGGCCCCTGCACGGGCGATGCCGTCGACGGCGGCGTGGTCCTTGAGGCGGATGCGGTAGCGCTTCCAGTACTCGGACTCCAGGTCCGGACTGAGCTTGCGACGGTTGAGGCGGGCTTTGGCGTTACGAAAAAGCATGGCGGTCCTGCGTTGGTTGTTCGACCGACCTTGGCGCAGAATTCCCCGGCTGTCCAGTGCCCCCGGCCGTTGCCTTCCACGGTGCTTTGGGCCATGGTGTCCGAAACACAGGAGGAAACCATGCCGACCATCGCCATCAAAGGAATGTCCTGCGCCCACTGCACCGGCTCCGTCACCAAGCTGCTCTCGTCCATGCCCGGCATCACCAACGTCTCCGTGACCCTGACGCCCGGCCAGGCGACGTTCGACGCCGGCCCGGACGTGGACCTCGCGGCCGTGAAGAACGCCATCCGCAAGATCGGCTTCGAGCCCCAGGACTAACCGGATGTTCTCGACGCTGCGCAAGCTGATCCTCCTGCTCCTGGGCATCCCCTTCGTCATCCTGGGCACCCGCTTCCTCCTCGACGCCGGCCAGAGCTACCTGACCTACCGCGCGGCCGAGGCCTGGACGCCCCAGTCCGCGCGGATCATCGCCGTGGAACACCTCTCCGGCCCCGACCAGGCCCTGGGCAACCAGACCGTGGCACGCTACGCTTACGAGTACGGAGAGCGGAGCCACGAAGGCCAGTTCTCGTGCATCGGGGACGAGTGCCCCCAGCCCGACCTGCACGAAACCCTGCGCGCGGCTCAGGCCGAAAACCGCACCGTGGCCGTGCTGGTGGACCCGGACGAGCCGGAGCGTTCCGTCCTGTACCGGCACCTGCACCTGCCCCTTTTCCTGCTGAAGGCCGGGGCGGGCCTCTTCTGCTTCGCCACGGGCTGCGTGGCCGTGATCTTCGGCGTCTATCTGCTGAGCGGCCAGGGCGGCCGCAAGGGGGGAGCATGATCCACGTCACGGCGCGCGTCGCCCTGAAGCCCGGACAATCCCCGCTTTTCCTGCGCGAATTCCGCGAACTGGCGACGCTGGTGCGCCAGGAGGCCGGCTGCCTGGACTACTTCCCCACGCGGGACGTGCGCATGGGCATGGACAGCCAGCACTACGACCCGGACAGCGTGACCATCGTGGAGAGATGGGCCAGCCGATCCGCCCTGGAAAGACACCTGCGCTCGGGGCACATGCGCGGCTTCCAGGAGAGGGTTTCGGACATCGTCCTGAACGTGTCCATGAGCATTGTCGAAGAAGTCTGATGGGTCTGCGCCGGAATGCGAACCGCCCCTGCCGAACGTCCGGCCGGGGCGATTTTTTTTTTGCGGCGGTCGTTACCCGGCGGCGAGGATGAGCAGGGCGTTGACGACGCTGGCGGCCAGGCTCGACCCGCCCTTGCGGCCGGCCACGACGATGTAGGGGATGGCGTCCTGGGCCAGGAGCAGTTCCTTGGACTCGGCCGCGTTGACGAAGCCCACGGGCATGCCGACGACGAGCTTCGGCGGCCGCGCGCCGAGGGCGACGCGCTCCAGCAGGCGGTACAGGGCCGTGGGCGCGTTGCCGATGACGAAGATGTCCGCCCCGCCGCCGTCCATGACCTCGTCCACGGCCGCCCAGGCCCGCGTCACGCCCTCGGCCTTCGCCCTGGCCGCCACCCGCGGCTCGTCCATGAGGCAGCGCGCGGCGCAGCCCAGCGGGGTCAGGCGGCGGGTCGGAATGCCCGAGAGGGCCATGCGCGTGTCCGTGACGATGTCCGCGCCCGCTCGCAGCGCGTCCATGCCGGCGCGCACGGCGTCCGGGTGGAAGCGGATGTGGTTCAGGAGGTCGAAATCCGCCGTGGTGTGGACCATGCGCCGGGCCACGGCCCACTGCGCTCCGGCGAAGGGGCGCGGCTCGGGGACTTCGGCGTCGATGATGGCCAGGGACCGGGGCTCGATCTCCTCGGGCGGGACGTGGACGTACATGGGGAGTCCTTGAGGGACGGGCCGGGGAGGCCCGGGAAGGGGTTCTGGGAGGAGGGTCAGTTCTTCGCGATTTCGTGAACCGTCAGGACGAAAAGGCTGGTCTGTTCGAAGAACTCCTGCTCGATACGCCCGGCCACCGCGTCATCCACGTCGAGCACGACCCGGGCGCGCTTGAAGGGCTTGTCCTCGTGCCCGAGCCGGATCCTGCGGATCATGCGCCCCTGCACGTCGACGTCGCGCTGAAGCCCCGCCTCGGGCAGGGCGCCGTCGAAATCGCAGACAACGCGCACGGGCTGCGTCTGCCTGAGGGTGAAGACATCGGGCAGCACCGGACCGTCGAGATAGACGAGCACCTTCTCCATGGCCCCACGGCTCTCGAAGTCGACCCGCACCACGCGCTGCTCGCGGAAGTCCAGGCAGCCCTTGTTCCGGAAAAGGACCGGGACCGGGACCTCTGTTCCGGGCTTGAGCAGTTCGGAATGGGTGAGGCCGGGGTTGAGCCCGGCGAAGGCCTCGCGGACACGCGAGTAATCGGACATCGACGAGATGCAGTTGGCCTTCAGGATCAGGCCGCGTATCGTGTCCCCGGCGACGACCTTGTGGCGGATCGTCTCCGGACCTGCGGAAAAGGCGCCGGGCGGACAGGCCGCGAAAATGCAGAACAGGAAAACGGCTACGCGTATGGGCAGTGTGTACATGAGCGAGTGACATCCATCGGTTTGACGATGTTCGAATCACTGCGACCCTACCTAAGATTCCGGCAAAAGAAAACAATTTGAGATTTCGAATTTCGGCTCGCCGCCGTTTCTCCGCCGGCCGGGGTCCCGCGGTTGGAATCGGAGGCGGTTTCGGGTATGCTCTCGCAGTCGCGCCCGCACACAGGCAGTTCACGCCGCCAAGGCGCCGCGCCAGGGAGTAGCCTCATGAACACCGAAAGCACGCACCTGCCCGAAAACGCGGAGCGCCTGGCCAGACTGGTGGCCGAACTGGACGAAGCCAGGCGGCAGGCCGAGGCCGCCAGCCGCGTGAAATCGCAGTTCCTGGCCAATTTCAGTCACGAGATCCGCACGCCCATGAACGCGATCATCGGCATGACGGACGTGGTCCTGAACACGAAACTGGGCGCCGACCAGCGCCGCGCCCTGAACATCGTCAAGACGGCTTCCGAGGCCCTGCTGGACCTGATCAACGGCGTCCTGGACCTGTCAAAGATCGAGGCCGGCCAGTTCGAGCTGGAACCGCGGGACTTCGACCTGCGCGCCGCCATCGAGCGCACCGTGGGCACCCTGGGCCTCACCGCCGCCGAGAAGGGGCTAGAACTGCTCTGCCTCCTGCCCTGCGACCTGCCCCGCGAGGTGCGCGGCGATCCCATCCGCCTGCGCCAGATCCTCATCAACCTGCTCGGCAACGCCCTCAAGTTCACCCCTTCGGGCCACGTCTGCTGTTCCTGCGAGGTCGCCGAAACCGCCGAAAATTGGTGCCTGCTGCGCTTCCGCGTCGAGGACACGGGCATCGGCATCCCCCCGGACAAGCTCTCGGCCATCTTCGAGGACTTCACCCAGGTCGACAGCTCCTCCACCCGCGTCTACGGCGGCACGGGCCTCGGCCTGTCCATCGCCCGCAAGCTCGTGCGCCTCATGGACGGCGACATCAGCGTGGAAAGCTCCCCCGGACACGGCAGCGTCTTCGAGTTCACGGCGCGCATGGGGCTCGTCTCCCCGGCCGACACGACCCACGCCGGGGTCTTCGACGACGCTGCCAAGGTCCTGGTCGTGGCCAACAACCGCCTCATCCGCCGCCAGGTCCGCCGCCTGCTCGAATTCTGGGGCCTGCCCTGCGAAACGGCGGAATGCATGGACTGCCTGGGGCTTGATGGTGGCGGCTTCGACCTCGTCATCCTCGACACGGACTTCGGCGACTTCGCCTGCATGGAGCTCATGGACCCCGGCGGGACCCTCCACGACAAGCCGACCATCGTCCTGACCCAGATCGGCGACCGCTCCGTGACCGCCGGCCAGGGGGGCGTGAAGGCGTTGCTGGCCAAGCCCCTCATGCAGGACGAGCTGCTGAAGGCCCTGGCCGGGGTCTTCGGCCTGCGCCTGGAGCTCGCGTCGGACGAACCCGCCGGGGAGGAACTGGCCCGGCTGCGGCCCCTGGAAATCCTCCTGGTCGACGACGTTCCCACCAACCGGGAGCTGGCCGAACTCCTGCTGCGGCGCATGGGCCAGACCATGCACCACGCCCGCGACGGCCTCGACGCCCTGACGATGCTTGGCCGCCACACCTACGACCTGGTCTTCATGGACCTGCAGATGCCCGTCATGGACGGCTTCACGGCCACGCAGGTCATCCGCGCCTGCGAGCAGGGCCGGCCCGCTCCCACGGACCTGGACGGCAGCATCCTCATCCGGGCCCTGCGCGAAAAGATCGCAGGGACGTTCACGCCCATCGTGGCCATGACGGCCCATTCCCTGCTGGAGGACAAAGAGCGTTGCATGGACATCGGCATGGACGGCTACCTGACCAAGCCCCTGCGCGCCGAGGAGGTGTACGCCGTGCTCGGCACCTTCGCGGGCTCCGGAAACGGGGAAGACGCCCCCGCACTGGCGGATCCTGCGCAACCCGGGCATGGCGGAACGGCCGGGGATGAGGCGGCGGCATCCGACGCGGCCTGCGGGAGGGGCTGCTTCGAGCGCATCCTGGCCGCCCTGAACGCCCAGTACGAACTGGAGCGGGACGAAGCCATGCCGCTGGTGCAGAGCCTTTTCGACGCCCTGACGGAACACCGCGCGGGCCTGGAGGTCTGCCTGGCCGGGTCCGACGTGGCCGGGGCCGGGCGGCACGCCCACGCCGTCAAGGGGCTGCTGCTGAACATGGGGCTCGCGCCCGAAGGGCTGGCCGCCAAAGCGGTGGAGGATCTGGCCAGGGCCGGAACGGATTTCGAAACCTTTTCCCCGGCGGCCGGGAGCCTTCTGGACCTGACCGCGGGCATCACGGCGGAGCTCGGGTCCGCCCTCAACGACCACAAGGAGGCAACATGAACACGCTGACCTGGCACGGCCACTCGGCCTTCGCCATAACATCCAAGGGCAAGACCATCCTCATCGACCCCTGGTTCGACGGCAACCCGTCAGCCAAGGCCGCGGCCAAGAACGTCGAGGCCGACCTGGTCCTGGTGACCCACGACCACGGAGACCACGTGGGCCAGGCCCTGGACATCTGCAAACGCACCGGCGCGGCGCTGGGCTGCATCGTGGAACTGGCCGCAAAGCTCAAGTCCCAGGGGCTGCCGGACAGCCAGGTGCTGAACGGCATCGGCTTCAACATCGGCGGCACCGTGTCCCACCAGGGAATCAGCGTGACCATGACCCAGGCCCACCACTCCTGCGAGTCGGGCGTGCCCGTAGGCTTCATCGTCCGCCTGGAGGACGGCTACACGGTCTACCACGCCGGGGACACGGGCATCTTCTCGTCCATGGCCCTGTGGGGCAAGCTCTACCGCATCGACCTGGCCCTGCTGCCCATCGGCGGCGTCTTCACCATGGACGCGGCCCAGGCCGCCATGGCGACCATGATGCTGCGGTGCAGGAAGGTCGCGCCCATGCACTGGGGGACCTTCCCGGTCCTGGACCAGAACGTGGACGCCTTCAGGAGGGAGCTGGACAAGCTGGAGCTGGGCGACGCCCTGATGAAGCTCGAAGTCGGCGTGCCCGTGGGACTGGTGAGGTAGGACTCCGGATCGTCCCGGCCGCGTCGAGCGCGACCGCAACCAAGGCCCGGCCGGGGAGACCGACCGGGCCTTGCGCCGTTCTAGAGTGCCGGCGGCACGACCTCGCCGCTGGCGACCATGCGCTCGATCTGGTCCACGTCCTTGTCGCCGCGTCCCGAGAGGTTGACGATGATGATGGTCTCCGGCGGCAGCCCCGGCGCGATGCGCAGGGCGTGGGCCAGGGCGTGGGAAGACTCCAGGGCCGGGATGATGCCCTCGGTGCGGGACAGGAGGAAGAAGGCGTCCAGGGCCTCCTTGTCGCTGGCGTGCACGTACTCGGCCCGGCCCGTGTCCTTCATGTGCGCGTGCTCGGGGCCGACGCTCGGGTAGTCGAGGCCTGCGGAGATGGAGTAGACCTCGGCCGGCTCGCCCTTTTCGTCCTTCAGCATGTAGGAGTTGAAGCCGTGCATGACGCCGGGCTCGCCCAGGCAGAGGGTGGCGGCGTGCTGCCCGTAGCCCAGGCCCCGGCCCGCGGGCTCCACGCCCACGAGCCTGACCTCGGGATGGGGGATGAATTCGGCGAAGAGGCCCATGGCGTTGGAGCCGCCGCCGACGCAGGCGATGCAGTAGTCGGGCAGGCGCCCTTCGGCCTCCAGGATCTGGGCCTTGGCCTCGCGGCCGACGATGGACTGGAATTCGCGGACCATGAGGGGGTACGGGTGCGGACCCACGGCCGAACCGAGCAGATAGAACGTGTTCTGCGCGTCCTGGACCCAGGCCATGAGGGCCTCGTCCACGGCCTCCTTGAGGGTCTTCTGGCCGCTCTCGGCCGGCACGACCCTGGCGCCCATCATCTGCATCCGGAAGACGTTGAGCTTCTGGCGCTCCACGTCCACGGCGCCCATGTGGATGGTGCACTCCATGCCCATGAGCGCCGCCGTGGCGGCCGTGGCCACGCCGTGCTGCCCCGCGCCGGTCTCGGCGATGATCTTCTTCTTGCCCATGCGCTTGGCCAGCAGGATCTGGCCGATGGTGTTGTTGACCTTGTGGGCGCCGAGATGGTTCAGGTCCTCGCGCTTGAGGTAGATCTTGGCCCCGCCGCAGCGTCTGGTCAGGTTGGCGCAGAAGTAGAGCGGGTTGGGCCGCCCGGTGAACTGCCGCTGGTAATACTCGTATTCCTCGATGAATTCCGGGTCGTTGCGGTAACGTTCAAAGGCCTGGGCCAGTTCGTTCAGGATGTCCCTGATGGGTTCCGGTACGTACTGGCCGCCGTAGGCGCCGAAAAATCCGTCGGCTGTGGGCATGGTCATGGGGTGTCTCCTTAGGAGTTCGGGTAAAAAAAAACCGCGGTCAGTTTGCACTGCCGCGGCTGATGTTCGCTTCTTCCCTTCCGGGTCGGGTTTTCAGGCCAAGACGCATCCCACGGCATGTTCCTCATGCCGCCACCAAAGAAGGGAAAGAGTCGTGACCTTGATATTCATGGATATATCGAGTGCCTGCGCACCGGACATTTGTCAAGGGATAATCGATCGTATATGTAAGAGCCTCACCATCACCCCCAGGAGCGCACGCATGATCACCACCAACGACCAGGCCGTCTGGCACGACCTCATCCCCGGCATCCGGGTCAGCACCCTCGTCCACGGGGAGAAGACCCTGATGGCCCGCTTCGAGCTGCAGGAGAAGTCCTTCCTGCCCATACACTCCCACCCGCACGAGCAGACCGGCTACCTCGTCTCCGGACGCATGACCATGACCATCGGCGGCGTGGAGCACCGCTTCGGCCCCGGCGACAGCTGGTGCATCTCCCCGGGCGTAGAGCACGGCGCCGTCGTCCATGAAACGGCTCTCGCCATCGAGGTCTTCAGCCCGGTGCGCGAGGATTACATGCCCTTCCTGCCCGCGCGGAGATAGCATGCCCATCGTCAGCATCCGCATGGCCAAGGGCCGCGACATCGACCAGAAACGCAGGCTGGCGGCCGAAGTGACCAGGGCCGTGGCGCAGTCCCTGGATCTCCCGCCGGAACTGGTCTCCATCCAGATCGAGGAGTTCGACCGGGAAAACTGGGCCACAGGCGGCGAACTGCACATCGACAAATTCGGCCCCGGGTGCGGCAAGCCATGACCTCCGGAGCCTTTTCCCGCACCCTAGCCGTCACGGAAGCGTCAACTGCCTGCGAAGCCCTGGCCCGGCAGACCGGCCTGTCCAAGGCCCGCGTCAAGGACTGCATGGCCAAGGGGGGCGTGTGGTGGCAGCGGCCCGGCCGAAAGTCGTCGCGCCTGCGCCGGGCGACGGCCGAAGTGAAACCCGGCGAAAATCTGGAGATGAATTACGACCCTGCCCTGCTGGCCCTTGTCCCGGCCGGGCCGGAACTCGTCTTCAACGGCGGGCGCTGGTCCGTCTGGAACAAGCAGGCGGGAGTGCTGTCCCAGGGCACCCGCTTCGCGGACCACTGCGCCCTGCCCCGTCTTGCCCAGGCGGCCCTCGGGGCCAGAAACGAACTGCACCCCGTGCACCGTCTGGACCGCGAAGCGCGCGGGCTCATTCTTCTGGCCCACGACGCGGCGGCAGCGGCAAGATTGGGAGAGCTGTTCCGGCAGGGAGGAGTCCACAAGGAGTACATGGCCATCGTGCGCGGCGTCCCGGACTGGACGGAACTGACGGTCGGGGAGCCCATGGACGGCAGGGAAAGCCGGTCCGAATTCAAGGTCGTGCAATGCGATCCTGAATCGGGAACCACGCTGCTGACGGCACGCATCGACACGGGCCGCAAGCACCAGATCCGCCGGCACCTGGCCGGCCTGGGGCATCCGGTCATGGGGGACCCGCGCTACGGCCGCAACAACGCCTGCCCTCACGGCCTGCAGCTTCTGGCCGTGGGCCTGAGCCTGACCTGCCCCTTCACGCGCACGCACCACGCCTGGGCCCTGCCGCCCCTGCCCTTTCCCCTGCGCGGCTGAACCGCGCCCCGTCGCAACCGCGTCAGGGCCCGGTCAGCGGCAGCCCGGCCCTGACCCACTCGGCGATCCCTCCGTCCAGGATGTACATCCTTGAAAAGCCGAGCTTCGTCATCGCCCGCAAAGCCAGGGTGCTCTGCCTGCCCTTCTGGCAGTAGAGCAGGATCGTCGCGTCGCGGTCCAGCAGGGAGACCATGCGCTGAAAATTCGTGGCGTAGTAATTCATCGACCGCGCGCCTTCGATATGCCCCTGACGATATTCATCCGCACTTCGCAAATCCAGAATGACAAACTTATCGTCGTCCTTGTTCCGTTCAATGAGCGACTGCGCCTCTTGTGCAGTAAGCAACAGCTCATCCGCGAACGCGCAAAACATATGCACGAACACAAACAAAGACAGGAAAAGGAGTATTTTGAAATTTTTTGCGTTTTTCAATGCTTCGCCCCGCGCGTATTCGGCAAATGACAAGAGGCCTGATCCAGTGCTCAATCAAGCTACGCAATCGAAGCCATCTTTGCAACCCGCAACGGCCGAGTCAGCGGGCTTCTCCGGCCCCCCGCCGCGCGCTCGACGGCGCCCGAGCCGGACTTCGGTCCAACGCCGCGACCCAAGGCCGCAAACCATGTTCCGCAACCACGGCAGCACACCCCCGACCGGCCGGGCCGCCTGCGCCATCCGCTCCCGGCTCGCGTATTTCGCGGGATACTACGCCCGAGGCGAATGATTTTCAGCAAATCATTGCCAAAAGGTTCCCGGGGCGTTATGTTTTTCTCAAATGCCACCTGATGTTCAGCCTGACATTCAGCACCTCCCGCACCGCCTCATACGCACGCAGCAGCACCGCAAACGACAGTCCCGGCCAGCTTTCCGGCCGGGTGACATACTCAGAGGAGGAACACATGACTCATCAGATGTCCTTCAAGATGCACCAGCGAGAGGTCGAGCCGCGCTATCGCATCCAGATCGACGCGGCGGAATCGACGGAAGACGTGCGCAAGTTTTTCGAGCGCACCGTCTACAGTTTTCTGGAAAAAGCCATCGGGGACCAGATCGAGATCCAGCCTGGGGACGTGACCTTCGACCCGGACAGCGAACCGGCCTACCGCCTCAGTCCGCGCATGCTCGACAACGAGATTTTCAGACGGATCGACGAAGGATCGGATCTCTCGACCATACTGGCCCTGCTGTCCGGCCGGGCCCTCAACAGATACAAGCATCTGGCGACCAAGCACCCGGACAAGACCGAGGCCAAGATATTCCAGGTCCCGGGCCCGAGGAGCCACTAAACAGGCCTGAAGGAGACTTTTTCCCGCAACGGTTTCATAACGAGAAAAGGAGGACGTCATGAAGATTCTGGCAGCCATCGATCAATCGGAATACGCCACGCTGGTACTGACGAAGGCCATGAAGCTCGCGAATCAGGAAGGCGCGGAGCTCACGGCCCTGACCATCTCCAACGCGCCGTACACGAACCTGTATCTCGGCGAAATCTCGGGCGAGTTTATCGAAAAGATGCGCGAAGGCGTGCAGAAGACCGTCAGCCGCGCCCAGGAGCAAGCCAAGGCAGCAGGTGCCAAGGTCAATGTCGCGGTCGAGGAGAGTCCGTCGGCGGCTGACGCCATCGTCAAGTACGCCGAAAAGAATGCCATCGACCTCATTGTCATCGGCAACAAGGGTGCCGGGGCAGTGGAACGCTTCCTCATCGGCAGCGTTTCGAGCCAGGTCGTGACCCATGCGCCGTGCTCGGTGCTGGTGGTCAAGAAGTAGCGACGCGACAGGGCCTGAATTGCCGACGGCGGCGTCAGGCCCCCGTCATCCCGCCACGGACGCGGCCCGACTCCAGATCGGGGTCCGCGTTTCACGATACCCCCTCCGAATAACGTTTCTTCGCTATCCGGAGGGGAAATGCTCACGAAAAAAGGCGCCCCGTCGGACGCCTTTTTTCGTGACGATGTCGCAGCGGGCTCAGACCAGGCCGCGCAACGCCTCCAGAATGCCGTCGCGGTTGATGCCGAGCCGGGCCCGCAACTCCTTCTGGCTGCCGTGCTCCACGAAGTGGTCCGGCACGCCCAGGCGCCGGACGCGCAGGCTCCCCACGACGCCGCGGTCGGCCAGAAGCTCCAGCACGGCCGAGCCGAAGCCGCCGGCCAGGGCGTTCTCCTCCACGGTCAGCATGAAGGGCTGCGACGCGGCCAGCTCCAGGAGCTGCGCCTCGGGAAGGGGCTTGACGAAACGGGCGTTGAACACGGCCACCTGCTTCCCCGTCTCCTCGGCCAGGACCCGCGCCGCCTCCAGGGCGGGGGCGACGCGGCTGCCCACGGCCACGATGACCCCGTCTGCGCCTTCGCGCAGCATCTCGCCCTGCCCGATGGGCAGGATTTCCGGCTTTTCGGCCAGGGGCGCGCCTTCGCCCACGCCGCGCGGGTAGCGCACGGCCACGGGGCCTTCGTAAGCCAGGGCCGTGGCCAGCATGTGCTGCAACTCGGGTTCGTTGCGCGGGGCCATGAGCACGAGGTTCGGGATGTGGCGCAGGAAGGACAGGTCGAACACGCCGTGGTGCGTGGCTCCGTCCTCGCCCACCAGGCCGCCGCGGTCCAGGCAGAAGGTCACGTTCAGGTTCTGCAGGCAGACGTCGTGCACGATCTGGTCGTAGGAGCGCTGCATGAAGGTCGAGTAGATGGCCACCACGGGCTTCATGCCCTGGGAGGCCAGGCCGGCGGCGAAGGTCACGGCGTGCTGCTCGCAGATGCCCACGTCGAAGAAGCGGTCGGGGTAGCGCTCCGAGAATCCGGCCACGCCCGTGCCTTCGGGCATGGCGGCCGTGATGGCCACGATCTTGTCGTTCGCGGCCGCAAGGTCGCAGAGGGTCCTGCCGAAGACGTCGGTGTACGTCGGCAGGGCGCACGCGCCGAACTTCAGGGCCACACCCGTCTCAGGCTCGAAGCAGCCCACGCCGTGGAAATACGTCGGGTTGGTCTCGGCCGGCTCGTAGCCCTTGCCCTTCTTGGTCAGGACATGGACCAGGATGGGCCCTTCCAGGCCCTTGGCCTGCTCCAGGACGCTCGTCATCTGGCGCAGGTCGTGACCCTTGATGGGCCCGATGTAGGTGAAGCGGAAGGCCTCGAAGAGCATGCCGGGGGTGAAGAAGCTCTTGAAGGAGTCCTCGCTGCGGCGGGCGTAGTCGGCCAGGTCGTCGCCGATCTTGGGGATCTGGCGCATGATGGCCTCGGCCTCCTTCTTGAACCGCTGCACCCAGCGCATGGACAGCTTGCGGCTCAGAAACGACGACAGGGCGCCGACGTTGCGGGAGATGGACATCTCGTTGTCGTTCAGGACGACGATGAGGTCCTTGCCCAGGCCCCCGGCCTGGTTCAGGCCCTCGTAGGCCAGGCCCGCCGTCATGGAGCCGTCGCCGATGACGGCCACGACCTTGTTGTCCCGCCGGGCCAGGTCCCGGGCCGCGGCCATGCCCAGGGCCGCGGAGATGGACGTGGAGGAGTGCCCCACGCCGAAATGGTCGAAGGGGCTCTCGGCCGGGCGCGGGAAGCCGCTGATGCCGCCGAGCTGGCGCAAGGTGTGGAAGCGCGACAGGCGGCCCGTCAGCAGCTTGTAGGCGTAGGCCTGGTGCCCCACGTCCCAGACGATGCGGTCATGGGCGGGGTTGAAGACGCGCAGGAGGGCCATGGTCAGTTCCACCACGCCCAGGGACGGGGCCAGATGCCCGCCCGTGGACGAGACGGTCTGGATGATCATGCGGCGGATCTCTTCGCCCAGCCTGGTCAGTCCCTTCTCGTCCAGGCCCTGGATGTCGCCGGGCTGCCGGATGCCGGCCAGGGTGGGGAAAAGCTCCTGCAGGGTTTGCTCGGTCATGGATGCTCCTAGTGCGTTCGATCCAGGATGTAGCCGGCCACGGCGCGCAGGAAATCGGCGCGCGGGTGCGAAAAGCCGTCCAGGGCGCCCACTGCCCGGTCCACGCTCTCGCGGGCCAGGGCGCGGCTTTTGTCGATGCCCATGAGCGCCGGGTACGTGGACTTGCCCCGGGCCTCGTCGCTGCCGGCGGGTTTGCCCAGGTCGGCCGTATCCCCGACCACGTCGAGGATGTCGTCCGTGACCTGGAAGGCCAGGCCCACGGCCTTGCCGTATTCCGAGGCCCGGGTCAGGGCGGCCTCGTCGCCGCCGCCGAGGATGCAGCCGGTAACGCAGGACGACTCGATGAGGGCCCCGGTCTTCATGGCGTGCATGGTCCGAAGCTGCGCAAGGTCGGCGCCCTTGCCCGTGAGGTCCATGTCCAGCACCTGGCCGCCGACCATGCCGCGCGGGCCGGCTGCGGTCGAGAGATGAAATATGGCCCTCAGAACCCGCTCGGCCGGCAGTTTCAATGACGAGGCCAGGGTGAAGGCCTCGGTCAGCAGGCCGTCTCCGGCCAGGATGGCCGTGGCCTCGTCGAACTGCCTGTGGTTGGAGGGCTTGCCGCGGCGCAGGTCGTCGTCGTCCATGGCCGGCAGGTCGTCGTGGATGAGGGAGTAGGTGTGGATGCACTCGATGGCGCAGGCGAAATCGAGCACCTCGTCGAGGCGCCCCCCTACAAGCTCGGCCCAGGCCAGGCAGAGCACCGGCCGCAGGCGCTTGCCGCCGGCCATGAGGGAATACTCCATGGAGGCGACCAGATGCGCGGGCGTGGCCCCGTCGCCGAAAACCGTGGACAGGCGCCCTTCCACCACCGCGCCGAGGACCTTGAGCTCGGCCTTCATGTCCTGCGGCGTCATGCGTCCCCCCCCGCTTCCGGTCCGGGCTCCTGCCCGGCGTTCTCGACAATGACGCGGGCCTGCTCCAGCTCGGCCGAGCACTCCCGGGACAGGCGCACGCCCTCCTGAAAGAGCTTGACCCCCTGTTCCAGGGGAAGTTCCCCGCCCTCAAGCAGGGTCGTGATCTCCCTGACCCGCTCCAGCCGCTTTTCGAAACTCAGTGTCTTCGCCATATCCTGTCCTGCGGTTATTGCCCGGTCTTGGGGAAAAAGAGGGCCGACGGGTCCACGGCCATGTCCAGCACGTAGAAGCCCAGGTGCAGATGCGGCCCCGTGACCCGGCCGGACTGCCCGGCCAGGCCGATGACCTGCCCGGCCTCGACCATGGCGCCCCGCTCCGTGCGGAACGCGTCGAGATGCATGTACACGGAGTAGACGCCCAGACCGTGGTCGATGAAGACCGAACGCCCCCCATAATAATGATCCGCCGCGAGCACAACCTGCCCGGCGGCCGCGGCCCGCACCGGCTCTCCCAGGCCGGCCTTGAGGTCCAGGCCGCGGTGGGGGTTGCGCTCCAGGTCGTTGAAGAAGCGGCGCAGCCCGTAGGCACTGCTCACGGCCCCCGGCACGGGTCGCATGAGGGGCAGGGAGAGGTGGTTCACGGCCGAGACCCCGGCCAGAATCTCCCGCACCTCGGCCTGCTCGCGGGCGATGCGCTCCTGCACGGCGGCCGGCGGCGTGGCCATCTCCGGCGGCACGGTCAGGCGCTGCTCGGGGAACTCGCGCTTCTCGACGAGCACGTGCGTCGACACGGCCACAGGGCTCAGACCCAGCTTCGTCACGCGCAGGTCCCGCGGACCGGGCTTGGATTTGAGGACATCGGAGCCGAGCAGGAACTCCACGCTCCGCTCGCCGGCGGCAGGCACCTGCAGCTTGCGGCCGTCCCACTCCACCAGGAGCTTGCCCATGGGTTCGTCGGACTCGACCCGGACCACGAAGGGCAGCCCGATGCCGATGACCTCCGGGCACTCCACCCGCAGCTGGGCGGCCAAGAGGGGCGTGGGCGGCAAGGCGGCGGCCAGGAGAAGAAACGCGATGAGAAAACGAAACATCATGAAAGCTCCTCGGGCAGCACTTCGGCCCCGAACTCGCCGTCCGAGACCTGCACGCGGATCGTGTCGCCGGGCCGCACGTCCAGACGCGAACGCACGAACCCGTCCCGGCCCCGCACCAGGGCGTAGCCGCGGGCCAGGGGCGCGGCCGGGTCCAGGGCGACCAGGCGCCCCTCCAGGTCGCGCAGGGCGTCCCGACGGCGGCCGACCAAGGCCGAAGCGGACTGTGCCAGAGCCGAACGGGTCCGGTCCAGCTCGGATTGCAGGGACATGAGACGGGCAGGGCCGAAGGCGCGGCGCAGGCGCTCATCCAGGCGGGACAGGGCCTCGCGCCGTTCCCCGGCCATGCGCAGGGCCGCCTGGCGCAGCCGGTCCGCCAGACGCTCCAGTTCGAAACCGCCGCGCTCGATGCGCCGGGCCGGGGAGTTCCACATGAGCCCCTGCACCTGCCGGTTCAGGCCCCCCTCGCGCTCGTCCAGAAAGCGTCCCATGCCTCGGGCGAGAGCCAGGAAAATCTCGTCGGCCTGCTGCCTGAGCACCGCCCGCTCGGTCCACAGCACCTGGGCCGCGTGGGACGGCGTGGCCGCGCGCAGGTCGGCCACGAGGTCGGCGATGGTCGTGTCCACCTCGTGCCCCACGCCGCAGACCACGGGCAGACGGCAGCGGAAGAGGGCCTCGGCCACGGGCTCGGTGTTGAAGGCCCACAAGTCCTCCAAAGACCCGCCGCCGCGGATGAGCACGACGACCTCGGCCCAGCCGTCCCGGTCCGCCCGGTCCAGGGCCGCGGCGATCTGGGCCGGCGCGCTGTCGCCCTGCACCAGGCTCGGATAGAGCCGCACGACGGCCCCGTACCCCCGGTCCCCGGCCACGCGCAGGAAGTCCTGCAGGGCAGCGCCCTGTGGCGCGGTGATGACGGCCACCCGGCGCGGGTTGCGCGGCGGCGTCATCTTGCGCTCCGGGTCGAAATACCCCTTGGCCGCCAGCTTGGCCTTCATGGCCTCGAAGGCCACGGCCAGCTCGCCCATGCCCTGCCCCTGCACCAGCTCGGCCACGAGCTGATAGGCCCCGCGCGGCGGGTACACGTTCATGCGCCCGGCCACGAGCACTTCCAAGCCGTCGGCCAACTGCAGCGGCGCCCCGCTCTCCACCTCGCCGGTCAGCGGGTTGACCCGCTCCCCGTCATCCTTCCCGGCCTTGGGCTGGGCCCCCTTGAACCACACGACGCTAAGCGTCGCCTCCTCGTCCTTGAGGGAAAAGTAGACATGCCCCGAAGGCGGCTTGGAAAGGTTCGAAACTTGCCCCCGCACCCAGACGAAGGGAAACTCGCCCTCGAGGACGTCCTTGATGGCCTGGGTCAGGGTTCGGACGGAGAATATGTGCATGGTCAGCCTCTATTCCTCTGTAACCCCAGTCCGTGCAGCTTGAGTTTCACGATCCAGCTCTTGGCGCAATTCCTCTTCGCTTGGAAGAACCAGCCTGTATTTGCTGGCAAAAAGCTGCTGGCTCTCGTGCAACACGGAATATCTGGCAACAGATCGATCCTTGCTGCCGCAAAGCAATATCCCGACTGTAGGGTTGTCGCCCTCGCCACGGCGCAAGTCATCGTACAGACGAACGTACATATCCATTTGCCCGATGTCCTGATGCGACAGATGCCCGGTCTTCAGATCAATCAGAACAAAACACTTGAGAACATAGTTATAGAAGACCAGGTCAATGTAAAAATCCTGCGTTTCCGTGCTAATGCGCTGCTGGCGAGCAACAAAGGCGAACCCTTTGCCCAGTTCCAGCAGAAAGTGCTGCAGTTTGTTCATCAAGGCCTGCTCCAGGTCAGACTCAAGCAGCCTGCCTGCTCCGGGCACACCCAGAAATTCCAGCACTACGGGGTCACGAACAAAATCGCGTGGAGTACAGGACTGCGATTGTTCCTCTTGAGCCACATCCCTGATCAACCCTTGCTTATCCTTGCTGGACAGCAATCGCTCGTAAAAAAGGGTTCCGATCTGCCGCTCCAATATGCGAGTACTCCAGTTTTGTCCGGCGGCCTCGTTCATATACCAAATGCGGGCATCTGCTCCATCCACTCGCAGCAACAGACGGTAATGTGTCCAGCTCAATTCGTGACGCAGTGCGTCACAAATCGGAAAAGCCTGATAAAACAATCGCATATAGCGCAGATTGGATGCATCGAAGCCTTTGCCAAACTCCTGGGTCAGAGCGCCTGCCAGTTCTTCCAGCAGACGTTTGCCGTAATCAGCCCGCGCCTGCCCGCCCTGCTCAAACTCGACGATATGCCTGCCGATCTGCCAGTAGGTCTGCACCTGGATAGTATCGACGGCCCGCAAAGCCCGTGACCGGGCATTTCGGATCAGGCCTCGCAAGGAATCGAGCAGGGAGGAAGTCGGTTCAGGACTGTTCAACCTGTCACCTCGTTATCGGAAGAAAATAAGATGTTCCCGGACGGTGGATTGGAAAGACTCACCATCTGCCTTCGCAACCGGACGAAGGCGATCTCGTCCTTAAGGACGTCCTTGACGGCCTGGGTCAGGGTGCGGACGGAGAAGATGTGCATGAAATTCAAAGTGTATTTTTTGGCGTACTGAGTTCATCAGGAGGAATTCGCAACAACGTTCCATCCTTTACCAGTACCAGATGTGAGCCCGTCTGAATGGCAATTTCACGCGCTAAGAGGGAAGCTCGCTGCAAAGCGACGAGAGACGATCTAAGAAGAACGTCCTTGGCTCCACTAATATCTTCGCAAAACATTGTCATAAATTCCAGTCCCACAAATCAACGATAATAATATAAACATTTTATAAAAACCGCACAAAAAATTATGACCGTTGACAACTCAACAAATGTTATCTTCTCCAAACTCAGACTCATCATAATGTAATTCAAGGCTTGAAAAGTCCAACCGATCAAGAGCAGCCCTGCTACAATTAGGACAACATAATCTAGCTAAAGATTCAAACATTTTAGAAAGAACATCTGTGCAATTACCATATCCGTCAACAGTGTGGTCATACCACCTTACCGTAATAACCTTCATTATTCCTGACATATAATTTTCATTTTCTTCATCATCAATATGTATTTTAAATCCTAAACATTCTACATTAGAAAGCAACATTAATATTTTTTCTAAAGAGTATCCTGCCAATCTTTGAATATAGTCTGCATTTATATGAATATTTTCAGGCAATCCACTTGGACATCCGTTTAAAAAAATATCATACAGTAGTCGTCTTTCTTCCAATGTAGCCATCTTAAGCGATTCAAAAATTTGAACTGCAATATTATATATCACATCTTCTTCATGACTACTATTCGCATCTAGTTCGTCAAATAAAAAATTGGGATTGGATGGAAGGTAGTTAACTTTAACTGGATACCCAATCTTCTCTATGATCAAACTTGCAAATTCTTCAGGAGTTTTTTTTCTAAGGTCAATATACCCAATGGTATCTCTTAACCCAGGTATTTCAGTACTATCAAAACGTGCAGGCAATATATACTCAGAATTTTCACGAAATGCACGCTCCTGCGCGTTTCTCCTTTCATGATTTGTCCACAATCTTTCTGAATAGCTTTTTGATATAAATATTACACAATATCGAGATGATTTGCTATAAATATTTGCAAAATGCTCGTATAAATCTTTCCCCCATAAACCAGCCTCTGCAAACTCATCATAAAAAACTTTGAAACCAGTATTTTTCAGGAAATTTGCGACATCATGAACATAACCACGCTCATTCCCTGAAAATGAAAAACATACGTCATATTGATACTGATGTTCATTCAGAGATTCATCACTCATATTCCCATCCATTTAACAAAGAATCAGTCCAAAACAATAACAATTGATTTGGACTGATTCCTTGAAATCAATTCTTTAATTCAATCTCCACTCCTTCATTATCTCATCCCGCCACGCCAGCACCGCGTTCTGCCAATCCGCCACCGGCAGCTCCCGCTTCTCGCCGGTCTTGCGGTTCTTCGCTTCCAGCACGCCCTTCTCCAGCCCCTTGCCGCCGATGACGATCTGCATGGGGGAGCCCAGGAGGTCGGCTTCGTTGAACTTGACGCCCGGACGCTCGTCGCGGTCGTCGAACAGGGTGTCGATGCCCTGGCTTTCCAGCCAGTCGTGGATCTCGCGGCCCATGGTCATGACCTTCTCGTCCCTGGTGGACATGGCCAGGACCGTGACCTCGAAGGGGGCGATGGACGGCGGGAAGATCATGCCGTTCGCGTCGTTGTTCTGCTCGATGCTGGCGGCCACCACGCGGCTGACGCCGATGCCGTAGCAGCCCATGATGATGACCTGCTCCTTGCCGTTCTCGTCCAGGAAGGTGGCGTTCATGGCCTTGGAGTACTTGGTGCCGAGCTTGAAGACGTGGCCGACTTCGATGCCCTTGGGCATGGACAGGGGGCCGCCGCAGGCCGGGCAGGGGTCGTCCAGGGTGATGGAGCGCAGGTCGGCGTAGCCCGTGGGCGTGGCGTCCGTGGACAGGGTGATGTCGCGGCGCGGGTCGACGTGGATGAGGTGCGCGTCGGCGGCGTTGGCCCCGCAGACGAAATCCGTGGCCGAGGCGATCTCGAAGTCCGCGTAGACGGCGTCGACCTTCAGGCCCACCGGGCCGGCGAAGCCCACGGGCGCGCCGGTCCAGGCCTTGACCTGTTCGGGACTGGCCAGATCGACGTTGGTTGCGCCGAGCATGTTCTTGAGCTTGACGTCGTTCACTTCGCGGTCGCCGCGTAGGAGCACGGCCACGGAACGTCCGTCCACGTAGAAGAGGAGCGTCTTCATGACCTTCGCCGTGGGCACGGCCAGGAAGCCGGCCACATCCTCGACGGTGTGCTTGCCGGGGGTGGCCACCTGCTCACAGGGCGCGCACGTCTCGGTGCAGGGCGCGCCGGGCTTGAGCTCCGCCTTCTCCAGGTTGGCGGCGTAGGAGCAGGACGTGCACACGGCCAGGGTGTCCTCGCCCGTGTCGGCCAGGACCATGAACTCGTGGGAAAAGCTTCCGCCGATGGCGCCCGAGTCTGCGCTCACGGCGCGGAACTCCAGGCCCAGGCGGGTGAAGATGCGCTCGTAGGCGTCGTACATGGCCTGGTAGCTGGCGTTCACGCCCTCGTCGTCCTTGTCGAAGGAGTAGGCGTCCTTCATGATGAACTCGCGGCCGCGCATGAGGCCGAAGCGCGGGCGGATCTCGTCGCGGAACTTGGTCTGGATCTGGTAGAGGTTCAGGGGCAGCTGCCGGTAGGAGCGCACCTCGCCGCGGATGAGGTCGGTGATGACCTCCTCGTGGGTGGGCCCGAGGCAGTAGTCGCGGCCGTGACGGTCGTTCAGGCGCAGGAGCTCCTTGCCGTAGAATTCCCAGCGCCCGCTCTCCTGCCACAGGTCGGCCGGCTGGACCATGGGCATGGAGATCTCCTGGGCCCCGGCCCGGTTCATCTCCTCGCGCACGATGCTGGCGACCTTGTTGATGGCGCGAAGGCCAAGCGGCATGTAGGTGTAGATGCCGCTGGTCAGCTTGCGGATCATGCCCGCGCGCAGCAAAAGCTTGTGGCTGATGACCTCGGCCTCGGCCGGGGTCTCCTTCAGGGTGGGCGCATAGAACTTGCTGAACAGCATGAAATGTCTCCTCGATGTGAATATGTAAAGAAATGGTTGAAGTCTTGGTGCCTGCGATATTTTCTCGTCAATAAATCCGGACAGTTGAATCAGGCGACCGTCTGCTCTGCCAGCCGCTCGGCCAGTTCCAGCAGTTCGCTGCCCCTCTGCAGGCCATCCACGAAGCGCCACGGGATGCCCGAGAGGCCGGTCTGGGCACCGGCCAGGGCGCCGGTCAGGATGGCGCGGGCCTGGTTCTGGCCGCCGCCGTTGACGGCGTGGAGCACGGCCGACTCGAAGTCGTCCCGGAAGCGCGCCGCAAGGTAGTAGGCCGCCGGGAGCTGGTGATAGATGGCGCACGGCATGCCGTAGACCAGGGAGACCTTCCAGGCCGGTTCGATGCGCACGGCCGGGTCCGCGGCCGCCGCGGCGAAGTAGGCCGGGGACAGCAGGGCGTCGGGCGAGGCGAAGCGGCCGGCCCGCGGCGGGTCAGGGTCGCCGGGGCGCGGGGGCTGGAGGTTGTCGCGCGTCACGGCGTGGAACGGCAGCTCGCCGCTCTTGACCAGCTTCATGAGCCGGCCGGAAATATTCGTGTCCAGCGGATGCCCCTGCACAAGTTGCCCCAGCACCGCGCCGTAGGCCACGGTCAGGGACAGGACAGTCTCGTCGTTCTGGGTCAGGGCGGCGTTGCCGGACACGGCCTCGGCCAGTCTGGCAGGCTCCAGGGCATAACGCACGGCGATGGCCAGGGTGCGCTCGATGGCCTCGGTGGTATCGGCCGGACCGGCCGTCCGTCCCCAGGGCAGGCGCTGCCGGACGCGCCGCCGCCAGGCATCGCGAATGGACTGGCTGGTGTAGAAGCCCGGTCCGCTGACAGGCGAGCCGTCGAGGAGGGAAAACAGTTCCTCGTCCATGCGGCGGCAGAAATCCGGCTCGTCGTAACCGCCGCACTCGACCAGGGAGCGCGCGGTCAGCTCCAGGATGAAGCCCGCCTGGGACAGCTGTCCGGCCCGCATGCCTTCGTGGTAGCGGCCGGGCATGGGGTCCGTGTAATCGGTGATCCAGTCGCCGTAGTCGCGGCGCAGCTCGTCAAGGTCGTAATACCAATGGGGTCCGAGCCCCAGGCCGTCCCCGATGAAGGCTCCCATGACGGCGCCGGCGGCGCGGTCCCTGATGTCCTTTCCCGGCATGTTCCCCCCTTTCTGCTCACACGGCCACGGACGCCGGAAGAGGCCGGGTCACGCCCCGCCTCGCCGCTCGTCCAGAAATTTCTCCAGCTCTTCCATGAAGGCCGGCAGCAGCTCGGCCCTGCCCTTGACCTTGCGCACCACCTCGCCCTTGCGGAAGATGAGCCCGGATTCGCGTCCCCCGGCCACGCCGATGTCGGCCTCGCGGGCCTCGCCGGGACCGTTGACCACGCAGCCCATGACCGCCACGGTGAAGACCTCCTCCACCCCGCGCAGCCGATCCTCAACCGCCGCGGCCAGTTCCATGAGGCCGATCTCGGTCCGGCCGCAGGTCGGGCAGGACACGATCTCCGGTCCCCTGGCCCGGAGGCCCAGGGCGCGCAGGATCTCCCAGGCCACGAGCATCTCCTCGACGGGATCGGCAGTCAGCGAAACCCGGAGCGTGTCGCCGATGCCCTCGGCCAGCAGAATGCCCAGGCCCACCGACGACTTGACCGCCCCGCGCATGGCCGTGCCGGCCTCGGTCACGCCGATGTGCAGCGGGTAGTCGACGGTCTTCGACATGAGCCGGTAGGCGGCGACGGTGCCCAGTACGCTCGACGACTTGAGGGAAATCTTGATGTCGTGGAAGCCGCGATCCTCCAGCAGGCGCACATGCGCCATGGCGCTCTCGACCATGGCAGCCGGGGTCGGGCCGCCGTGCTTCCGCAGCAGCTCCTTGTCCACGGAACCGCTGTTGACGCCGATGCGGATGGGCACGCCGGCGGCGCGGGCGGCATGGACCACGCGGTCGACCTTGTCGGCCCCCCCGATGTTGCCGGGGTTGATGCGCAGGCCGCGCACCCCCGCCTCCACGGCCTGCACGGCCAGACGGGAGTCGAAATGGATGTCGGCGATGAGGGGCACGTCCGTTGCCGCGCAGATCTTCTTCAGGGCCATGGCCGCTTCCAGATCGAGCACGGCCAGGCGCACGATCTCGCAGCCGGCCCGGGCCAGGGCCTCGATCTGGGCCAGGGTGGCCTCGACGTCGCGTGTGTCCGTGTTGGTCATGGACTGCACGCGCACGGGGTTGCCGCCGCCGATGCCCACCCCGCCGACGGAGATGGTGCGGGTCGCGCGCCGGGGGGCGAGGATGGATGCGTCTGTCTGTGTCATGGCGGGGGAGCGTAATGAATTTGGCGGTCAAAGCCAAGGTGGGGGAAATCCGAAAATTCGCCCCTCCTGTCAGCTAGGCGACAGACAAAACGGCATGCTGAGGCCTACGGCAGTCCCATGGGCCGCCACAGGGCGGCAAGGCTGCATCCATCATCGGAAGGACCCGGCGCAGGCCGTTAAACTGAAGGAGGGTTCGCATGGCCAAGGAAAGGGAAATTCACGATCTGAGCCCGTGGGAAGACGCGCAGAAGATGATCGCCAAGGCGCGGCGCGAGGGAGTGAATCTCATCTGGGACCGGCTCAGGGAACAGACGCCCCACTGCACCTTCTGCGACCAGGGGCTGACCTGCAGCAAGTGCGTCATGGGCCCCTGCCGCATCAACCCCAAGGGGCCGAGAAAAACGCACGGCGTGTGCGGCGCCGACGGCGACCTGACCGTCGCGCGCAACTTCGGCCGCTTCGTGGCCGCCGGCGCGGCCGCCCACTCGGACCACGGCCGGGACCTGCTGGAGACCCTGGCCGCCATCGGCGAGGGCAAGACCACGGACTACGGCATCCGTGACGAGGCCAAGCTCGAACGCATCTGCACGGAGCTGGGCATCGCGGTCGAAGGCCTCTCCGTCCGCGAGCGGGCCAAGGCCCTGGCCGACCTGTTCTTCGAGGACTACGGCTGCCGGTCCCACCACGTGGCCTTCAGCGGCCGCGCCCCGCAGAAGCGCAAGGACGTCTGGGAGCGCCTCGGCTGCACGCCGCGCGGCATCGACCGCGACTGCGTGGAGATGCTCCACCGCACGCACATGGGCGTGGACTGCGACCCCGTGTCCATCTGCCTGCACGCCGGCCGCGTGGCCCTGGGCGACGGCTGGGGCGGGTCCATGATCGCCACGGAGGTCTCGGACATCATCTTCGGCACGCCCAAACCCGTCAAAGCCGTGGTCAACCTGGGCGTGCTGAAGGAGGACCAGGTCAACATCCTGGTCCACGGCCACAGCCCCATCGTCTCGGAGATGATCCTGGCCGCGGCGCGGGAGCCCGAAATCCTGGCCAGAGCCCAAGAGGCCGGCGCCACGGGCATCAACATCGCGGGCCTGTGCTGCACGGGCAACGAGGTGCTCATGCGCCAGGGCGTGCCCATGGCCGGCAACCATCTCATGACGGAGCTGGCCATCGTCACCGGCGCGGTGGAGATGGTCATCGTCGACTACCAGTGCATCATGCCGAGCCTGGTCAACGTGGCGGGATGCTACCACACGAAGTTCGTGTCCACGTCCGACAAGGCCAAGTTCCCCGGCGGCGTCCACATGGAGTTCAGCTACAAGAACGCCCGCGAGAAGGCCCGCGAGGCGGTGCTCATGGCCATCGAGGCTTTCGCCCGGCGCGACCCGGCCAAGGTGGAGATCCCGTCCAAGCCCGTATCCATCACCTCCGGCTTCTCCAACGAGGCCATCCTCGGCGCCCTGGGCGGCACGCCCGAGCCCCTGATCCAGGCCCTGCAGGCCGGGAAGGTGCGAGGCGTGGCCGGCATCGTGGGCTGCAACAACCCCAAGCTCAAGCACGACCACGTGCATGTGGGCCTGGCGCGGGAGCTCATCCGCCGCGACATCCTGGTGATCGTCACGGGCTGCGCCACCGTGGCCATGGGCAAGGCCGGGCTGCTGGAGCCCGAGGCGGCCGACCAGGCCGGCGAAGGACTGGCCGGCATCTGCCGGGCTCTGGGCATCCCGCCGGTACTGCACGTGGGCAGCTGCGTGGACAACTCGCGCATCCTGCACCTCTGCGCGGTCCTGGCCAATCACGCGGGCCTGGACATCAGCGACCTGCCCGTGGCGGCCAGCGCCCCCGAGTGGTACTCCGAGAAGGCGGCGGCCATCGGCCTCTACGCCGTGGCCAGCGGCGTCTACACCCACCTCGGGCTGCCGCCGCACATCCTGGGCAGCGCCATGATCACGGACCTGGCCCTCAAGGGCCTCGACGACGTGTTCGGCGCCTGTTTCAGCGTCGAGCCCGACCCCTTGAAGGCCGCAGGGCTCATCGATGAGCGCATCACGGCCAAGCGCCTGGCCCTGGGCTGGTCCGCCTAGTCGGGAACAGCAGTGGACATACGGGGGAGCCCCGGCTCCCCCTCACCTGACGAGAAGCGGAGGAGGTACGCATGAAGATCGCATTCGCCGGCAAGGGCGGCGTGGGCAAGACCACCCTGTGCGCCTGGCTCGGGGACTATCTCGCCCGGCAGGGACACGACGTCATCCTCGTGGACGCGGACACGGCCCTGAGCCTGGGCCAGGCCTGCGGGCTGGAGCCGGGCGACCTGCCCGTCCCCCTGAGCGCCCGCGAGGATCTGATCCGGGAGCGCATCGGCTCGGGCTTCCTGAGCCTCAACCCCGACGTCTCGGACCTGCCGGGGGAACTCGGCGTGGATCTGCCCGTCGCGGCCGCGGACGGCATCCGCCCGGGCCGCAAGCGCCTGCTGACCATGGGCTCCATCACCGGGGCCGGCGACGGCTGCGCCTGCGCGGCCAACGCCCTGCTCAAGTCCGTGCTGGCCCATCTGGTGCTGCGGGAGCGAAGCCATGTGCTGGTGGACCTGGAGGCCGGGGTGGAACACCTGGGACGGGGCACCGTGGCCGGGGTGGACGGGCTGGCGGTGGTCAGCGAACCCAGCCGCCGGTCCCTGGAGACGGCGGCGCGTGTCGGCGCCCTGGCCCGGGAACTCGGCCTGCCGCGGCAGGTCCTGGCCGTCAACCGGGTTGTCGGCGAACCCCGGCTCCCCAGCCTGGAGGGGCTGCCCGGCAGCGTGGTCTACGTCCCGGCCCTGGCCGGCCTGGCCGAACGTCAGCTCGAACAGGCCAGCGTCCTGGGACTGGACGACAGGCCAGCCATCGACGCGGTGTGCGCGCGCCTCGTCAACGCAATGTCGTAGAAGGCCGCGCAGGCGGCGAGCCCCTGGACATGAAGGCCAAAAGAACGCATGACGGCTGGACCGCCCTGAGTCCGCTTCCGTCGGCAGCCGGGCGATCCACCCCCGAGACGCGGAAACGGAGCCGATCATGCGCCTGACCGACACCACCCTGCTGCAGGACCTCGAACGCCCCGAGATGGCCCCCGTCCGCCAGGCCTTCCACGCCCGCGCCTTCGTCCGCGGCGCCATGGTCTTCCACCCCAGGCAGGACAACCGGATCTTCATCGTCACCCGGGGCAGGGCCCGCGTCTTCCTGTCCTACCGCGACAAGGAATTCACCATGGCCGTGCTGGACGCGGGAGACGTCTACGCGACCCACACCAGGGCCTGGGTGCAGGCCCTGGACGACCTCGAAATCCTCGTGGCCGACGTGGCCGAGGTCCGCCGCCACCTTGGCTCCATGCCGAGCTTCAACTCGGCCATGATCCACGTCCTGGGCGACCTGCTGTCCCACGCCATCTCCGTCATCGACACCCTGGCCTTCAAGGACGTGCGCAACCGCCTCCTGGAATTCCTGGCCTACGAGGCCAGGCGCCTGCCCCGCTGCCGCGAGTGCCGTCACTGCGGCAGGTGCGAGGACGGCGGCATGGTCTCCCTGGGCCTCAACACCGAGCAGATGGCCAGCATCATCGGCTCCTCGCGCCAGACCGTGTCCTCCCTGCTCAACGCCCTGGCCAAGGACGGCGTCATCGAACTGAAAGGACGCGGGGTGATCTGCATCCCCGACATCAACGCGCTCGAAGCGCAGACAGGGATGGGCTGAGCCAAAGCAAGCACCATCCCGTCTTGCGCTTAAAAATCCATCCAAAGCACAGCCCCGAGCGTTCCTGCCCGTCCCGGGCGGGGAGCGTCGACTGTCCGACTGAGCCTGGCATCGTTGGCGAAAACGTCGCCTGGCGCGTTGCACTCCCCTTCCGCGCCGATACGCGACGTTTCCGCCTTACGAGGCCCGCGAAGGAGTTTCGACGCCCCCCGCCCGGGACGGGCAGGAACGCGGCCGCGCTGCGACGGCCCCATTCCTCATACACGGATGTAAGCCCGCCTCGACGGACACAACTTATGAATGGAACTGCGAAGGACTGAAAGAGCCTAAAAATACCCCAGGCTGCGCAGCTGCGCCATGCGCTCCTCCTTGGCCGCGTCGCGGCCCGAGCGTTCGCCGCGGCCCGAACGGGAGGTGCAGGGCACGCAGCCCAGGGACCGGTAGCCGTGGTCGTAGAGCGGGCACCAGGGGATGCCCTCGCGCACCAGGAAGGTCCAGACGTCGAGTTCCGTCCATTCCAGGATGGGCAGGATTCGCACGTGGTCGCCGTGGCCCTCGAACCACGGGCGATGGGAGCGGTCCGGGTTCTCGTCGGCGCGCACGCCCGTCAGCAGGGCCGGTATCTTCAGGAGGGAGATGGCCTCGTTCAGGGGACGGATCTTCAACTCGCCGCAACATTGCACCGGGTCCGCGGCCAACGGGTAGCGCGCCAGGTCGACCTCCGGGCGGACCACGGTCACGTCCACGCCCCACTCCCGCGCCAACCTGTCGCGGAAGGCCAGCACCTCCGGGAACTTGCAGCCGGTGTCGAGGTTGATGGCGAAAGGCGCCTCCCCGCACCCCGCCTCGCGCAGCACACCCCGCCACAGGGCCAGGACCACGGTGGAGTCCTTGCCGCCCGTCCAGCCCACGGCGGCACGGACCCCGAAACGAGCCAGGGCGTCGGCCATGCGCTCCCTGGCCAGACGGACCTTGTCGTCGAGGGTCACGCCGCTTCCCCCTTGGCTGCGGGCAGATCGATGATGAACCGCGCCCCCTTCCCCGGCTCGGACTCGACGCGCATGTCCCCGCCGTGACTCTTGGTGACGATGAAATAGGACACCGACAGTCCCAGCCCAGTACCCAGCCCCGGAGCCTTGGTCGTGAAGAACGGGTCGAAGGCGCGGCGGCTGACCTCGGCATCCATGCCGGGCCCATTGTCCTCGACCACGATGCGCACGCCTTCGGGCATGGCCGAGGCATGGATGCGGATTCGCGGCTGCGCGGCCGGGGAGGCGGACGAGGCCATGGCCTGGGAGGCGTTGCGCAGGAGGTTCAGCAGAACCTGCTCGATCTCGGTCTCGGTGCAGGCGACGGGCGGCAGGCCGTCCCCGACGTCGATTTCCACACTGATCCGGCCGAAATCGTAGTTCTTCTTGAGATCGAAGTCTGTGGACGCCAGGGCAACCGACTGCTCTATCAGCCGCCGCAGGTCGCATGGAGCGTGCCCGGATTCGCTCATCCGGCTGAAATCGAGCATGCGGCGGATGATCTCCGCGGCGCGCACGCCCGCCGTCTGGATGTCCGCGATGAACACGTCGAGCTTGCGTTCTCGCATGTAGCGTTCGAGAAGCTCCATGCGCAGGCCGATGCGTTCGGCCGCCTCGATGTTCTTCGGGAAATCGGGACGCGTGCGCTGCACGAGGTTGTGTGAGGCCTGCAGGATGATGCCCAGGGGATTGTTGATCTCGTGAGCGATGCCCGCGGCCATGCCGCCCACGGAGCGCATTTTTTCACTCTGGATCATGAGCTCCTGCATCTGTTTCATCTGCGAGATGTCCCGCACCACCGCCAGCAGGTGGGTCGTCCCGTCGATCTGCATGAGCTGGCTGGAGACGGCGCAGGCCGTGACGGAACCGTCCTTGCGCCGGACGTCGATTTCCAGGTTGCGCACCGTGCCCTCGCGTTCGAGCAGCCCGTAGAGCAGATCCCGCTGGGCCGGGTCGCGGTAGAGGCCCAGTTCCAGAAGGGTCCTGCCCAGGGCCTCGTCGCGCGTGTAGCCAGACAGGGCGACGAAGGAATCGTTGACGTCCACGAGCTGTCCGGTCTCGGCGTTGACGAGGATGATGGTGTCCGGGGAGAGGCGGAAGAGCCGGAAGAACTTCTCCTCGGACTGCCGAAGCCGCTCCTCGGCCTGCTTGCGCTCGGAAATGTCCGTGTGGGTGCCGCTCAGGAGGACGGGGTTTCCGTTCCCGTCGCGCTCGATGACGTCGCCCCGGCCCAGGATCCACTTCCAGCCCCCGTCACTCGCCCGCATGCGGAACTCGGCCTGGTACGACTTGAGGCCTCCGGATCCCACGGCATCCCGGATTTCCCGCACGGCCAGCCCGTAATCGTCGGGATGGCAGAGGCTGCGCCACGTGTCGTAGCTCATGGGCAGCTCCTGATCGGCGTAGCCGAGCATCTCGTACCAGCGGGGGCTGAAATAGCATTCCCCCGTGGCGTAGGACCACTCCCAGATGGCGTCGGTGCTGGCCCCGATGGCCCGCGAGAGCCGGCTTTCGCTGCGCCTGAGGGCGGCGTTGGCCTCGTCGAGTTCACGGTACGACAGGTCGAGGCGCGCCAGCAGTTCCTCGAAGGCCTCGCCGAGGTTCGCGATCTCGAGGTCGCCCTGGCGCAGGGACACGCCGCGGGACAGGCTTTCGGAGTCCGTGGCCCGCATGGACGAGCCGAGCTCCCGCAAGGGGACGACCACGGACTGGCGCAGCCTCCTGCGCAGAAGCGTCAGCATGCAGATGAGGGTGATGGTCAGCAGGACGAAGAAGAAGGCGAAGAAGCTGAGCATCTGCCTGCGCAGGAGCGACAGGTCGTGGCTGATGCGGACCCAGCCCAGGACTTCCCCGGCGGCGGTGACGGCCTTGGTGAAACGCAGGGCCGTAAAATCGTGCTCGAAACGGTAGGGCTCCCCCGGCTCGGGCCGGAAGTCGTCGAGGGCCGGCACGTCCGACGGCGACGGGTCGGGCGTCCCGCCCGCAACGCGGACGAGGGGTCTGCCGGAGGCATCGTAGAGCACAACCTCAAGCACCTCATCCAGGGCCGCGATCTGCGTGACGCGCATCCCCAGGGCCGAGAGCCTGCGTTCGAAGAGTTCGTTGGCCATCTGGCTCTGCTCGCGGGCCACGAGCATGTCCAGGAACCGGCAGACGGACTGGATGTTGTCGTTTTTCCAGCGCAGCTGCATGAGGCTCCCCATGGCCACGAAAAGGACCGCGATGACCGCGATGGTCACCAGGATGTCCCGGTTCATGCGCTGGGCGATGCTTTTCCTCGCCATCAGGGCTCCACTTTCTTCACGAATTCCACGGAATCCGGCGTGATGCGAAGAACGACCAGGGGCTTGACGGGATCGCGGGACCCTCTGAAGGAGATCGTCCCCGTGACGCCGGGGAAACCGTCCGTGGCAGCCAGGGCGTCGCGGATGGCCGCAGGCTCTGCGCTTGCGACGCGCCGGATGGCGTCGGCCACCAGGCAGAGGGCGTCGTAGGCGTTTGCGTTGCCGGCGTCGGTGGATTCCAGGGCGTCGGGCCCGAACTCGCGATGCAGCAGGTCGACGAACTCGCGGCTGGCCGGCGACGCGTCGTCGGGATGCCAGTGCGAGACATAGTAGTTCTCGCCCTTGGCCGGATCGAGGTACGGGTAGTGTTCGAGGGCGGTCCAGCCGTCGCCCCCCAGGAACGGCATGTCGAGTCCCGCGCCGCGCGCCTGCTTGAGCAGGAGGCCCGAGTCCCGCGTGTACCCGGCCACCAGGACCAAATCGGGGGCCTCCCGTCTGACGGCCTCGATCTGTCCGGTGAAATCCATGGCGTCCTGGAGGTAGCGCACCTGTCCGGCCACCACCCCGCCCAGATTCGTGAAATGTTGCGTGAAGCCTGCGCTCAACCCCTCGCTGTAGACGTCGCCGGCGATGGTAACGACCACGGCGCGGGCGGCGCCGAGGTCCTGCCTGGCGAAGCGCGCCAGGACCCTGGCCTGCAGGGCGTCGGTGTAGCAGACCCTGAAGATGCAGTCCCCGATGGCCGTGACGTCCGGGGCTGTGGTCGTCGCGCCGAGCATGGGGATGCCGGCCTGCTGCAGGACCGGCCCCATGGCCATGGCCTGGGAGCTCCAGGACGGACCGACCACGGCCACGACCCCGGCCTTGACGGCGTCGTGGGCGGCCTGGCGCGCACCGAGGGCCGTGCTCATGGTGTCGAGTTCCACGATTTCCAACGGACGGCCCAGCACCCCGCCCGCGGCGTTGATCTTGCCGGCCGCGAGCTTGACGATGCGGTAGTTGGGGGAATTCTCCTCGGCGCCCGGGCCGGTCCTGGCGAAGACGCTGCCCACCCGGACGGGTTCCGGGCGTTGCTGCTGGGCGGCGGCGTCCCGAAAGGGAACGCACAGCGCCAGTGCGATCAGCAGCCCCGTCGTCCAGCGCTGCCAGAAGGTGCCATAAACCTCCCTGAAACAACCATTGCCAAATCTGATCATGACCGCTCCCCTTTCCGTCAGACAACGACGTGCCGGCCGTTCCCGCCGGATCCGGCACGCAGCGTGCGTATGACATTAGGCATGAACCAGGTGGAGCACAAGCCCGGGGCCTTCGCGGCCGGGGAGCGAGGGCGTCGCCCGGCGCGCTTTGGCGATTGCACTATGCTGAAAATCATATACAATGCGGAGGTCAGACACCGCCGCCAGAGGTTCCAGATGCACCACCCCTCCCCATCGGATCACGCCCGACGCCAACCGGGTCTTCGCCGCAAGATCGGCATCCTGCTCCTGGCCATTTCCGTGGCGGTGCTCCTCATGTCGGCCGCCGTCGGCAAGCGCATCCTGCACGACCTGACCGCGGACCTGAGCCGCAGGCTGGCCGTGTCCGAAGCGCAGCTGACCCGGGAGAAGATCCAGTCCCTGGTCGGGCGCGAACTGGCCATCGCCCAGCGCTTCGCCGGCCTGACCGCCCTGGGCGACTGGCTCCTGGCCGAGCAGGACCCTCTGGCCCGGGGACGATTCCTGGCCGAGGCCGCCGGCTTCCGCCCGGCTTTCGCCGACGGGGCCTATTTCGTCATCCACCACCGCACCCTGGCCTACTACTATGCGGACGCGGAGCGTTCCCGCGCCATCTACCGCTACACGCTTGACCGCAACAACACCGGGGACTCCTGGTATTTTTCGACCATGGACCGGGTAGAGCCCTACACGCTGAACGTCAATCCCGACTCGACGCTCAAGGTCACGAACCTCTGGATCAACGTGCAGGTCCGCAACTCGGCCGGCGAGCCCCTCGGCCTCGTGGGGACCGGCATGCAGCTCGACCGCTTCCTGGCCAGCATGCTTGCGCCCAGAACCCAGGGAAGCATGAGCTTCATCGTGGACAAGGCGGGCCGCATCGTGGCTCATCCCGACCCGTCGAAGATCGAATACGGCGCTCTGGGCAAGCAGGACTCGGACCGGACGCTGTTTGCCGGCCTGAGCACCGAGGCCGGGCGGGAAACCGCTTCCCGGCTGCTGGCCGAAGTGCGGCGAAGGGCCGGGGGTGTCGAGGTCATGCAGCAGATCACCCCCGCAGGCAGGCGGATGATGGCCCTGGCCCATCTTCCTGAGCTGGGGTGGACGGTGGTCAGCAGCGTCAACCCCGAGGCGGCCGAGGTCCTGTCCTCGGGGTTCATCCGCCTGGCCCTGATCGGGGGAGGAATCATCATCCTCATGGTCATCCTGGGCCTGACCCTGGGCTTTGACCGCCTCGTGCTGCGCCCCCTGCTGGAACTGACCGCCTCGGCCGGAATGATCGCCCAGGGGCAGTACGGCATCCGCATGCGCTCGAAGCGCGACGACGAGATCGGGGCCCTGTCCCGCGCCTTCGACACCATGGCGGCCGAAGTCCAGGCCCATACCGAAGACCTGGAGCGGCGGGTGGCCGAGCGCACGGCCGAACTGGAAGCAACCCACGCCAGGCTGGCCGCCACCCACCGCCAGCTGACCGAGAGCATCCGCTACGCAAGCCTCATCCAGCGCGTCATCCTGCCCGACCGACGGCTCGACACGCGCATGCAGGGCCGCTATTTCGTGGTCTGGCAGCCGCGCGACGTGGTCGGCGGCGATTTCTACCTCTACCGCGAGGACGAGGACGGGTGCCTCTTCGGCGTGGTGGACTGCGCGGGGCACGGCGTGCCGGGGGCGTTCATGACCATGATCGCCCACGCCGCCCTGGAGCGCGCCACCGTGGAGCTCGGCCTCGGCCAGCCGGCGGCGCTGCTGGAGCGCGCGGACAGGGCCGTGCGCGACATGCTGCCCGACACGCAGCGTCTGGAGCGCCTGGCCACGTCCATGGACATAGGGCTGTGCTACGTGGAGTGGGCTTCCAGGACGGTCCGCTTCGCCGGGGCGCACATCGACCTCTTCGCGGCCTGCGACGGGGAAATCAGGAATTTCAGGGGCGATCGGGGCGGGATCAACGACCGCAAACCGAGAACCTTCACGCAACTGACCCTTGACCTGGAGCCGGGTTGCGTTTTTTATCTCGTCACGGACGGCATTCTGGACCAGTCCGGCGGCGACAAGGGCCTGCCCTTCGGCCGCGGCGGCTTCACGTCCTGGCTGCGGGACAACGCCGCCCTCCCCCTGGAGAGGCAGGAAGAGGCCCTGACCAGGGCCCTGAACGACTACCGCGGGGAAAAGCCGCAACGCGACGACATCACCGTCCTGGCCTTCCGCTTCGACCAGGATACGCCAGCCCCTTCGAAGGAGACCGACTCATGACCACCCCGGACCTCTACGACCTGCGGGAAATCTTCGACCGCAAGCAGATCATGGTCTGCTTCAACGGACCCATCAACGCCGCCCTCATCGAGGAGATCGGACGCGCCCTGCGCGACTACCTCCAGCACCAGCAGGAGGCGCCCAGCGCCGTGGCCGACATCTTCGCCGTCTACATCGAGATGACCCAGAACATCCGCCGCTACGCCGACCAGCACCCGGAGCTCCCGGGCGCGGCCAACGCCGCCATCGTCGTGTCCCGCGAGGACGGGCGCTACGTCATCAGCGCGGGCAACGTGGTGGCCCCGCAGGACGGGCGTGAGCTGGTGCGGCGCGTGGAGGAGCTGGCGGCCATGGACCGCTCCGCCCTCAAGGCCCTTTTCAAGACCCAGCTGCGCCAGCCCAGGGAGGCCCTGAACGGCAGCGCGGGCCTCGGCCTCATCGACATGGCGCGCAAGGCCTCCTGCCCGCTGGGGGCCACATTGCGCGACATCGACTCCGGGCGCAGCTTCCTGAGCCTGCGCGTCATGCTCTAGAACCAACGCCTCCAGCACAAAACGAGAACGACATGAACGATATAGACCTTGCCCAGACCCCCAGCACCCCCCTGGTCCGCACGAACAGCCGGGAGGGGCGGTTGACCATGGCCGGGGATTCCTACCCCGAAAACCCCTTCGAATTCTTCCAGCCCATCATCGATTGGGTCGAGGGCTTCCTGGCGGACGGCAGCGCGCCCCTGTCCCTGGACCTGGCCCTGGTCTACCTGAACACGAGCAGCATCCGGGCCATGATGGACATCTTCGACCGGCTGGAGGAGGCCCACCAGGGGGGACGCGGGATCAGCGTGCACTGGAGCTACGACCCGGAAAACGAACGCGTCGGCGAACTGGCCGAGGAATTCAAGGAAGACTGCGCCTTTCCGTTCACCATCGCCCCGAGGCCCTGACCATGACCGAACGCACCGGCAACGACAGCCTGGAGGAGCGCATCGGCTCCATCCTCTCGGCCCAGACGCCCCCCGACGGGTGGAAGGACTCGCTGGCCGAGCTTTTCCAGCGCTACCGCGACCAGCAGCGCCTGCTGGACAGGCTGACCCACATCGCCGACCGATTTCAGGCCGCGGAGCGTGATCGCAGCCAGGCCTACCTGACCAGATACGAGCGCAAGGTGCGGCAGCTGGAGAAGATCGTGCGCATCAGCGACCAGTACCAGACCATGCTGCACCAGCTCAAGGAACGCCTGGAGCACGCTTCCAACTACGACGCCCTCACGGGCCTGCCCAACCGCCGCTACATGACCGTCCGACTGGAGGAGGCAGCCGCCCAGGCCGCGCGCCGGCCGGAACACACCTTTGCGGTCATGGTCGCCGACATAGACAATTTCAAGGCCGTCAACGACGGCTTCGGACACGCCGCCGGGGACCGTGTGCTGCACGCCGTGGCCCGCGCCCTGGAACTCACCCTGCGCGAGTACGACCTCTGCGCGCGCTGGGGCGGCGAGGAATTCCTGCTCCTGTTCCCGGCCTGTGCGCAGGAGAACGCCCCCGCCGTGGCCGAACGCCTGCGCAGGAGCGTCCACGAAGCCCCGCGCGTCGACGAAACTCCCGCGCCGAGCATCAGCATCGGCTACACCCTGCACCACCCCGGCGAGAACATCGACGCGACCCTGCTGCGGGCCGACGAGGCCCTGTACAAGGCCAAGGCCGCCGGGCGGAACTGCTGCATGGGGCTGTAGCGCAACCGGCCCTTGACACCTCTGCGCGCTTGCCCTAGCCGGGAAGCAGTTTTTGCAGGGGTGGCGAGGAGCCTGAGATGATACCCGTTGAACCTGATCTGGGTCGTGCCAGCGAAGGGAATTGCAAGACTTCCGCCGGGTCTCCCGGCGCCCCCTCACAGTCCTCGCCTCCACCGCTCCCATCCTTCAAGCAGTGCGAGGTATCCCCATGTCCGACCTGGCCCGCAGAGCCGCCGCGAACCTGACCGCCGTGAGGCGGGACAAACCGCTCGTCCACAACATCACCAACTTCGTGGTCATGAACGCCACGGCCAACGCCCTGCTGGCCTGCGGTGCGTCGCCCGTCATGGCCCACGCCGAGAACGAGGTCGAGGAGATGGCCGCCTTCGCCGGGGCCCTGGTGCTGAACATCGGCACCCTGACCGACGCCTGGGTCGCTTCCATGCTCAAGGCCGGCAAAAAGGCAGCGCAACTAGGCAAGCCCATCGTCCTGGACCCCGTGGGCTCCGGCGCGACGAGGCTGCGCACGGATGCGGCCAGAACCATCCTGGCCGAGACGAAGGTCTCGGTGGTGCGCGGCAACGCCTCGGAGATCCTGTCCCTCTCCGGCCGGTCGGCCGCCATCAAGGGCGTGGACTCCTGCAACTCCGTCGACGACGCCGCGCGCGTGGCCGGCCGCCTGGCTCTGGAACTCGGCGTCACCCTGGCCATCACCGGCCCCACGGACCTCGTCACCGACGGCCGGCGCGCGTTCTTCATCGAGGGCGGCCACCCGCTCATGCCCTTCGTCACGGGCACGGGCTGCACGGCCTCGGCCTTGGTCGGCGCCTTCCACGCCATGGACCCGGACCCGCTGACCGCCGCGGCCACTGCGCTGGCCTTCCTCGGCCTGGCCGGGGAGCGCGCCGGTGCCAGGGCCGAGGGCCCAGGGTCCTTCCAGGTTTACCTCCTGGACGCCCTCTACGCCATCACCCCCGAGGAACTGGCGGACTCGTGCCGCATCCGCGAGGAGCGCCATGCCTGATTTCTCCCTTTACCTGGTCACGGACCGGGGGCTGTCCCTGGGCCGGGAAACAGCCGACATCGTGCGGGCGGCCGTGGCCGGCGGGGCGACCTGCGTGCAGCTGCGCGAAAAGAGCTGCGGCACGCGGGAGTTCGTGCGCGAGGCCAGGGCCGTGCGCGACATCCTGGCCGGGACGGGTGTGCCGCTCATCATCAACGACCGCGTTGACGTGGCCCTGGCCGTGGGCGCCGACGGCGTGCACCTGGGCCAGACCGACATGCTTCTCGCCGACGCCAGGCGCCTGACGGGTCCGGGCATGCTCATCGGCGTCTCGGCCGAGTGCGTGGAGGACGCAGTGCGCGCCCAGGCCGGGGGCGCCGACTACATCGGCGTGAGCCCCGTCTTCGCCACCCCGACCAAGACCGACACGGCCCCGCCCCTGGGCCTGGCCGGGGTGGCGGCCATCCGCGCGGCCGTGTCCCTGCCGGTCGTGGGCATCGGCGGCATCGGCCCGGCCAACGCGGCCGCGGTCATCCGGGCCGGGTGCGACGGCATCGCCGTGGTCTCGGCCATCGTCTCGGCGGCCGACCCCGAACGGGCCGCGGCCGAGCTTCTCACCATCATCCGCAGGGCAAGGGAGGCATCATGAACCAGCCCAAGACATACGCGCGCGTCCTGACCATCGCCGGCTCCGACTCCGGCGGCGGCGCCGGCATCCAGGCCGACCTGAAGACCATCGCCGCCAACGGCTGCTACGGGGCCAGCGTCATCACGGCCCTGACGGCCCAGAACACCCTGGGCGTAACGGGCATCCACGCCGTGCCCGTGGACTTCGTGGCCGCGCAGATGGACGCGGTGCTGGGCGACATCGGGGCCGACGCCGTGAAGATCGGCATGCTCTTCTCGCCGGAGCTGATCCGCACCGTGGCCGCCGGCCTGACGCGCCACGGCGTGCGCACCGTCGTTCTTGACCCGGTCATGGTCGCCCAGAGCGGGGACAAGCTGCTGCAGGACGAGGCCATCGACGCACTGAAGCGCGAGCTCATCCCCCTGGCCACGCTCATCACGCCCAACCTGCCCGAGGCCTCGGTCCTGCTCGGCCGCGACATCGACACGGCCGAGGCGGCCCGCGCCGCGGTCATGGACCTGGCGGCCCTGGGCTGCGAAAACGTGCTGGTCAAGGGCGGGCATCTGGAGTCGGGCGACAGCGACGACACGCTGCTCGTCGGCCCGGAGAACCGCATCGTGACCCTTCGCGGCGAGCGCATCCCCACGCGCAACAACCACGGCACCGGCTGCACCCTGTCCTCGGCCATCGCCTCGAACCTGGCCAAGGGCCACGATGTGGAGACGGCCGTGCGCAACGCCAAGGAGTACATCAGCGGCGCCATCCGCGCCGGAGCCGGGTACGTCATCGGCAAAGGGCACGGGCCCGTGCACCACTTCTACAAATTCTTCACGTGATGCCTGAACTTTCGAGCCGTCCCGACCCGGCTCTTCCCGCACAGGCACGCGGCGCGTCCGCCATCACCCTGACCGGCCTGTCCTTCGATTTCGAGGGCCGACCCATTTTCCGGGACCTCGACCTGACCATACCGGGCGGACGGACGACCTGCATCCTCGGCCCCAGCGGCTGCGGCAAGTCGACCCTGCTCAGGATCATGGCCGGAACGCCGCACTACGCCTTTTCGGGCTCCGTGCGCTTCGAGGAGGGCTCGGACGCGGCCGTGTCCTGGATGAGCCAGAACGACCTGCTCCTGCCCTGGCTGTCCCTCCTGGACAACGTCCTGCTGGGCGCCAGACTGCGCGGGGAGTTGTGCCCGGAAAAGCGGGACAAGGCCCTGGCCCTCATTCGCGAGGCGGGCCTGGCGGGCAGCGAGGACAAGCTGCCCGCGGCCCTGTCCGGCGGCATGCGCCAGCGCGGCGCCCTGCTGCGCACGCTCATGGAGGAGCGGCCGGTCATCCTCATGGACGAACCCTTCTCTGCCCTGGACGCCCTGACCCGCGTGCGCCTGCAGAACCTGGCGGCAAAGCTGACCTCCGGGGCCACGGTGGTCCTGGTCACCCACGACCCCATGGAGGCCCTGCGCCTGGGGCACCGCGTCGTCGTCCTGGGCGGCGCTCCCGCGCGGGTCATGGAGATCGTCGAACCCCAAGGACCGACGCCGCGGGAACCCGGCGCGGAGCTGGCGGCCCTGTATGCGCAGCTGCTGGCACGGCTCATGAACGCGGAGGCCGCATGAAGGCCCTGCGCCCCCTGACCCTGCTGGTCGGCCTCACGGGCCTGTGGCAGCTGCTGGTCACACTGACGGGGGTCCCGCCCTACATCCTGCCCGGCCCCATGCCCGTGGCCCGGGCCATGGCCGCGCACCTGCCGGCCCTGGCCGGGCATCTGGGCGCGACGCTGACGGAGATCCTGCTGGGCCTGACCCTGGGCACGCTCCTGGGCTCCTCGGCCGCCCTGGCCATGATCCTCTCGCCGCTGCTCAAGCGCTGGATGCTCCCCGTGCTGGTGGCCAGCCAGGCCGTCCCGGTCTTCGCCATGGCCCCGATCCTGATCCTGTGGCTGGGCTACGGCATGGCCTCCAAGGTGGCCATGGCCGTGCTGATCATCTTCTTCCCCGTGGCCTCGTCCTTCTACTCCGGCATGCGCCGCACCGACGCCGACCTGCTGGAGCTGGCCCGCATCATGGACGCCAGGCCCCTCAAGGTCCTGACCAGCATCATCGTCCCCTCGGCCCTGCCGTCCTTCGCCGCCGGCCTGCGCGTGGCCACGGCCGTGGCCCCCATCGGGGCCGTGGTCGGCGAGTGGGTGGGTTCGAGCCGTGGCCTGGGCTACTTCATGCTGCACGCCAACGCCCGCATGCAGATCGACCTCATGTTCGCCGCCCTGGCCGTCCTGGCGGCGGCTTCCTTAAGCCTCTACTTTCTCGTGGACCGGCTGCTGGACAGGCTGGTTTTCTGGCAGCCGAAGGATGCAGGGCAATGATAAACACCCCGCCCCTATCTTTGAGTACCCTGCGAAACTGTGTCCGACATAGGCAGGGTAATCCTCTTCGACCCCGCAACGCCCGACGAGTCGACCCAGCGTGTCGGTTCGCTGCGGTCCGGGGCCGGCAACTGTCTGACTGAGCCGGGCATCGTTTGTTTTCCCGTCGCCTTCCGCCCGAAGTGCAGGTGTTCGTCCGACAGCGGCGACGGGAAAACAGTACGAGGCCAGCGAAGGAGTTTTGGCGGCCCCGGACCGCAGTGAACCGGTGCGCGGCCGCCCTGCACACCTCTTTTTCCCGTCATTTCAAAACGCTAACCAAAGGACGCAATATGAAAAAACTCATCATCCTCGCCTCCCTCCTCCTCTTCGCCACGACGGCCCAGGCCGAGAAGCTGACCGTGCTTCTGGACTGGTTCGTCAACCCCGACCACGCGCCCCTCTTCGTGGCCCAGGAAAAGGGCTTCTTCAAGGCGCGCGGCCTGGAGGTGGAGTTCATCGCCCCGTCCAACCCCAACGACCCGCCCAAGCTCGTGGCCGCCGGCCAGGCCGACATCGCCGTGTCCTACCAGCACCAGCACCAGGTGCAGGTGGCCGAGGGCCTGCCCCTGACCCGCATCGCGACCCTCGTGGCCACCCCGCTCAACTCCCTGGTGGTCCTGAAGGACGGCCCCATCAAGACCATCGCCGACCTCAAGGGCAAGACCATCGGCTATTCCGTGGGCGGCTTCGAGACGGCCATCCTCAAGGCGATGCTCGCTCAGGAAGGCCTGACCCTCGACGACGTGAAGCTCGTCAACGTCAACTTCTCCCTGTCCCCGTCCCTGTTCACGGGTCAGACCGACGCCGTCATCGGCGCCTTCCGCAACTTCGAACTGAACCAGATGGACATCGAGGGCCGTCCGGGCCGGGCCTTCTTCGTGGAAGAACACGGCGTGCCGCCCTATGACGAGCTCATCCTCGTGGCCGCGTCCAAGAACACGGCCGACCCGAGGCTGCGCCGCTTCGTCGACGCCCTGGAGGAAGGGGTGCAGTTCCTGGTCAACCACCCCGAGGAAAGCTGGAAGCTCTTCGTCTCCGGCGACCGGGCATCCCTGGACGACGAACTGAACCGCCGCGCCTGGCGCGACACCCTGCCCCGCTTCGCCCTGCGTCCGGGCGCCCTGGACCGGGCCCGCTACATGCGTTTCGCGGAGTTCCTGCAGCGCGAGAAGCTCGTCACGACGATGCCGCCCCTCGAATCGTGGGCGGTGGAACTGCGCTGAAAAAAGAAACCCCCGGCCATCGGTCGGGGGTTTCGCTTTGTGCGGGGGATGCCCAGCCATCCCGATGCGTCGCAGCCCGTCAGGCCCGGACCTTGGATTTCGCCAGCACGACCCCGGCCAGCATGACCACGGCGAAGATGCTCAGGTAGGCCACCACGGCCATGCCGTGGGCGTAGCAGGCGGCGTAGATCATGAAGAGGCTGCCGCACAGGGCCAGGGCCGGCAGCACGAAGCGCGTCAGCACGGGCAGGTCGCCTTCGTTGCGCATGAAGGACACGAAGATCGGCAGGTACATGGCGTAGAGGGTCACGATGGGCAGCTCCGAGGAATCGAAGCAGAAAAAGCCGAACCACGGGTCCGTCAGGTTGGCCCCGTAGAAGTAGACCAACCAGACGGCCGAGAGCAGCAGCCCGAGGATGGCCGAGTTGGTCGGCATGTTGGAGACGGGGTCGATCTGCCGGAACATGGCCACGGCCGGCCCCTCGCCGCGGGCGGCGATGGAGTAGACGCCGCGCGTGCAGCCGAGCATGAGGCCGTTGAGCGTGCCCAGGCAGGAGATGATGACGAAGACGAAGACCAGCGTCCCGCCGAGGTTCGAGAACACGGTCTCGAAGGCGAGCTTGGCCCCTTCCTGGCCGCCGGCCATGAGCGTCTCGTTGGTCACGGCGCCGGCCAGGCCCACGTAGTAGAGGATGTAGACGAGCATGACGCCGAAGGTCCCGGCCACCAGGGCGATGGGCAGGTTGCGCTTGGAGTCCTTGAGTTCGGCGTTGATGCTCGTGGCGATGATCCAGCCCTCGTAGGCGAAGGATGTGGCCACCACGGCCGTGAACAGGGCCACGGTGGGCTCGACCTCGGTCACCACGGTCGTGAAGTTGCGCATGATCATGCCGTTGCCCATGCCGAAAACCGTGCCGACAACGGCCATGAGCGCCAGGGGAATGAGCTTGATGACCGTGGCCGTGACCTGGAACTTGCCTGCCAGGACGGGAGAAAGGGCGTTCAGGGCGTAGCTGGCCACGAGGTAGAAGCCGGCGATGGTCATGCACTGCCCCCCGGTGATGTCCCAGCCGAAGAGCACGCAGGTGTAGCGCGCCGAGACCCAGGCCAGGACCGAGGTCAGGGTCGGGTAGTAGATCATGGCCATGAACCAGCCGACATAATACCCGTAGGTGCGCCCCATGGCCGCCTCGGCATAGTCCACGATCCCGTTCACCCGCTCGTACTTGGTGGCCATGATGGCGAAGGTGCAGGCGCAGGAGATCATGATCAGCCCGCCGATGACCCAGGACAGGATGCCCAGAGGCAGGTTCCCGCCCGTGGCGGTGAGGATCTTCTCCGCCTTGAAGAACACTCCGCTGCCGATGACGATGCCCACGACCATGGCGATGGCGGTGAACAGACCGAATTTCTTGCTCAGTTCCTGAGACACTGCTCGCTCCTTGATACTGGACTACACATTATCGATTTTCGATCATAACACATTCATTTCGCAATACATTTCAAAACGCCGTGCGAAACAAGGGCGCCCTACCCGATGGCCGGGACATTGTAAACGTCGCGTGACGGTCACCCGGGCCCTTTCGCCCCTTTTACCGCTGCAGAGACGGACAAGCCCACGGCAGGTACGTGGATATATACAATGCCATGGTCGTCGGTCGCGGGACCGGATCTGCCACGGGGCCGCAACCGAAGCGCCGACGGCTCCATCGGACGCGCTGGCCCTGAATTGCCTTCAGAGGGACAGCGGCGCAGGGGCCGTCATGCGCAGCACGAGATCGCCCTTCCGCGTTTCCGCTCCACCGGAAATCGACGGGGCTCCTCGTCCACGGAAATTCCTTCTCAGCGGGAAAAAATGTCAGACAAGGATTGGCAACTTGAAAAGAGAATGATACCGAATCGTTGACAAAATGACCCCCCGGCCGGGCCCGACTCCTGACCCGGCAGAATTGGCGGCAGCATGCTCTGGGAATGCAGAGAGCCACACCTGTGTCAAAACAGCCGGAGACAACCATGTCGGACAACTCGGAAAACAGAAAATACCCACGCTCGGCCAGCCTCAGGCGGTGCGGAATCATCTCCCCCGCCTACGATTCGCCTTTCCCCGCCCGCATCATCAATCACAGCGCCTACGGCCTGCTGCTTGAGCTTGACTACCCGTTGCCCGTCGAAGACGTGCTGATCAAGGTCTTCCCGGGCGACGAGACGACCGGCGCCATCAACTACGAGCGGCCGGACTTCATGGTCGGGATGGTCCGCTGGTGCAACCAGCAGATGGGCGGCTGGTCGGGAATGTACCAGGCCGGTGTGGAGCTCGTCTCCCTCAAGCCCAGAAAAGACATCATCTGAATCCGCCCCCCTTTTCCTGATTTCCGGAACGCGGCGCGCCTCATCACCGGGCGCGCCGTTTCTTTCGTCCTGGGCGCCCTTCTTTTCCTGCGCGGTCGTTGACGCGCCCCGCCGTTCCGGGCCACATCCGGGACCGAAACCAACAGACACCGGAGTTCCCATGCCTGGCAATCTGGCCCAATGGATCGAGCGGCACTTCCTGACCCTGGCCGTAGGCTTTTCCGCCCTGGCCCTCCTGCATCCCCCGCTTTTCGCCTGGATCAGGCCGCACATCTCCCTGGGCCTGGGCATCATCATGTTCGGCATGGGCCTGACCCTGGAGTTCTCGGATTTCGTCCGCGTGGGCAGGCAGTGGCGCACGGCGGGCCTGGGCGTGGCGCTGCAGTACGTGCTGATGCCCGCCATCGCCTGGACGGTAAGCCTGGCGCTCAACCTTCCGACCGAAGCCGCCCTGGGCGTCATTCTGGTGGGGTGCTGCCCGTCGGGCACGGCCTCGAACGTCGTCGCCTACTTCGCCCGCGCCGATGTACCCCTGTCCGTGGTCATGACGCTGGCCTCGACGCTGCTGGCCCCGCTGCTCACACCGGCACTGGTGGAGCTGCTGGCCGGCGCGCGGGTCGAGGTCGACTTCTGGGCCATGGTCCGGTCCGTCTTCTGGATCGTGCTCTTCCCCCTTCTGGACGGCCTCGTGTTGCGCCGGCTCCTGCGCAAACGGCTGAGCGGGGTCATCGGCATCTTCCCATCTATCTCCGTGCTGACGATCTCCGCCGTCATCGCCTGCGTCGTGGCCCTGAACCAAAAGACCATCCTGCAGTTTCCGGCCCTGGTCATGCTGGCCGTGGTCCTGCACAACGGGCTCGGATTCCTCTGCGGATACTGGGGAGCCAAGGCCATGGGCGGCACGCGGCAAGCCGCCAGGACCATCTCCATCGAGGTCGGGATACAGAATTCGGGGCTCGCCGTGGCTCTGGCCGGAACATTTTTCGGACCGGGCGCGGCATTGGCCGGGGCGATATTCAGCCTGTGGCAGAACCTGGCCGGCATGGCCCTGGCGCGGTTCTGGACGAGGGGCGGGAACGGTGACGAGGAAGAGTCTCCAGGCGGTGACAACGCCCGGGCTTAAGCGGTGGCGGGCAAACTTTGCCGTTTTCAGACCCGGATGGACGTGACGCCCTTGCCGCCGGCCTGCAGGCGGCCCAGGATGTCGAGAACGCGCCGGTCCTGGGCGGCGGAGTTTTCGTCGCCCTGTTCCAGATGGCGGGCCAGGCGGGCCTGGAATTCAGCCACCCAGTCCACCCGGCCGCTGCCGTCGGGCGACGTCAGCAGCTCGGCGGAGCCCGCGAAGCTCGGGTCGAGGCTCATGGCGGCTTGGTCGTCCAGGCCGATGGCCCCGCTGCGGTAGAGATGCTGCGACACGGCGGCCAACCCGTCCCGGGTCAGGGCGCGGACGTCTACGCCCTTGCCGAGCTGATGCCAGACGGTTTCCTGCGCCTGCGGGATCGCCTGCCGCATGGACTGGGAAGGCCCGGGATCGGGACGGCTGACGGCGTCGGCCAGGGAGCCGATGAGGGAGAACGCCGTGTTGGCGATGCCGAGGACGGCCAAGGGGGCGATGGTCATGGGTGCCTCCGGAAAAAAATTCCTTGCTCCCCTTCTCTTGCAGGCCGCGTTCCAGAAGACCGGAATCGACCGGGGCAAGGGGTTTTTCCTTGCCTGCCTGCGGACGGCGGAGTAGGGCTGCTCCTCACCCTTTCACCACACGACGCCCATGACTACATCAGCCCCCACCAAAATCCGCGCCCTGCTCATCCTGGCCCTGCTGGCGGCCTTTCCGCCCCTGTCCACGGACATGTACCTGCCGGCCCTGCCCTCTCTGACAGCATTGTGGAACACCACCGAAGCGATCATCAACCTGACCCTGGTGGCTTTCTTCGTCAGCTTCAGCCTGGCCCTGCTTTTCTACGGCCCCATCTCGGACCGCTACGGACGCAAGCCCGTGCTCATGGCCGGCATTTCCATCTACATCCTGGCCTGCCTGGTCTGCGCCGCGGCCGACAGCCCGTGGATGCTCGTGTTCGGACGCATCCTGCAGGGCATGGGCGCAGCCTCGGCCTCGACCCTCTCCCTGGCCATGACCAAGGACTGTTTCGAAGGAGCCGAGCGCGAGCGCGTCATGGCCCACATGGCCGTCATCGTATCCCTGGCGCCCATGCTGGCCCCGGTGCTCGGCGGGCTCATCCTCAATTTCGCCGGCTGGCCGATCATCTTCTACACTCAGGTCGTGCTGGGCGTCGTGTCCATGTGGGGCGTATGGCGACTGAAGGAACCCGCGCCGGCCACGGGCCGCAGCCTCGGCCAGGTCCTGCGGGCGTATGTGAAGCTCATCGGCAACCTGCGCTTCATGACGCTGTGCACCCTCATCGCCCTCGGCATGACCCCGCTCTTCTGCTTCATCGGCGGGTCCGCATTCATCTTCATCGACCACTTCGGACTGAGCGAGCAGACCTACAGCTACTTCTTCGCCTTCAACTCCGGGGCGCTGATGCTCGGCTTCTGGATCTGCGGCCGTCTGCTCAAGCGCCATGTGCCCGGGTTCAAGATCATCATCATGGGGTACTGCGGCATCCTGGCCGGAGCCGTGGCCCTGGCCTTCTGCTCGAACCTGGGCCCCTGGGGCATGGCCGTGCCCATGGCCGGCCTGACCATGAGCCTGGGGCTAACCCGCCCGCCGAGCAGCAACTTCCTGCTCGAACAGGTCCGGCAGGACGCGGGCTCGGCCGCGTCGCTCATCATGTTCACCTACTTCGTGGGCGGCGCCACGGCCATGTGGTTCATCGCCCTGCCCTGGGACAACAAGATACTGACCCTGGCCCTGGTCGGCGTGGCCACCAGCTCCCTGGTGCTGGCCCTGCTGCCCAGGCTCGGACGGGCGCGGACGGAATAGCCCGGGCTGCGTCCGCCACGAAAACCTGCCGGCGGTGCAGGGCCTGCCGCGTCTCTTCGTTTGGGAAATTGCTTCGTCGGCCTTCATGCGTCGGGAGTAGTCGGACCATTCCGAAACGCACCACCCAATCCTCTCTCGACGACTCCCGTCATCGCCAGACGACTCATGCCGCCGACCGTCAAGCCGTCTGCGTGATTTACTATGTCCTTCCTTTTTTTACACCTCACCTCCGCACGCATCCACCTGAAATAGCATCCTATTTTCATCGAATCACACTCGCGGCGATGCTCCGCGTGTCGGAATAGCTTACACCCTGTCAGACGAAAAAAACAATTAATATCGAAGAGATGAATCGGATAGGCAGGTTAGCGCAGTGGTACGCTGGATGCATGTCATTCGTATCATGACACCGGCAAGGAGGTATGCGCCATGAGCCGCAAGTTATTTTTCCGAATCATTTTCATGAGTTGCACAATACTTCTCTCATCAACTCTTGCCTTCGCGGGTACCGTCTTCTGGACGGACTGGACGAGCGAAACAACGGGAGGAGCTCCCGGCGTGCTCGGCACCCTTGACCCAGGGCCGGGCCCGATCAACGTCGCGTTTTCCGGAACATATTCTTTTGCGCAGACAAGCGGAGGAGTAAACTACTGGAGTCCTACGGCTCCGTATATCTCCGCAGTCGTCGACAACGCGCCGCCGGCCTCCGACATCATTGCCTTGGGTACGGGGGGAACCGTGAACATCACGTTTTCCGAGGCGGTGCTTGACCCCCTGATCGCGCTGGTGAGCTGGAACGGCAACACCGTCGACTTCGGCGTGCCGATAGAAATTCTCAGCTTCGGTCAGGGATTCTGGGGTAACGGGACGCCCATTCTCAATGGCGACGAGGACGGTTTTTTCGGAAGCGACGAAGTTCACGGCGTAATCAGATTGCCAGGCACGTATAACGCCATCTCATTTACTCACACCTCGGAAAATTGGCATGGCTTCACCGTCGGTGTTGTAGGCGCAGGCGAGCAACCGCCAACCGTACCTGAACCCACCACCATGCTCCTTCTCGGCCTGGGGCTGCTGGCCGTTGCGGGTGTGGGGCGGAGGCATGGCTGAACTTTTGATACAGACCAATTCAAACGTCACGACGCAGACCAAACAAAAGACCCCGCCGAAGTGTTTCCTCGGCGGGGTTTGTTTTTGCAGCTGGTGGGCCAACAAGGAATCGAACCTTGAACCTGCTGATTAAGAGTCAGATGCTCTACCAATTGAGCTATTGGCCCACTGGTCGGAATAGGCGAAGCATGTCAATATATTAGCTATACAAACTTGTTTCGCGCCGACAACGAAGAGGCTTCTACGGTTTTCCCCGTTGCTCGTCAAGCGGAAAAAAAGCCTTTTGTCACATTACCTTTTCCCCCTCTGCCACAGTCCTCTACAGCAGATACTTCACGCCCTCGCACGCCGCCAGGGCGCGGCTCAGGCTGTCCAGGACCTCTCGGGTCTCCAGGCGCATGCGCACGGTGTAGGTCACGTAGGACCCGTTGCGCGAGACATTGCTGGCCGCTGGCTTTTCCTCGAAGCCATGGCTGCGGATGACCTCGCAGATGGCGGCGAAGGCCTCGTCGGTGCGCACGGCGATGATCTTGTATTCCCAGTGGAGCGGGAACTCGAGTTCCGGTCGTTTCATTTCGGCTCCTTGTTGACGTAGTTATGCGGGACGGCTAGTCCAAGGGCCAGCGCCCGCGGCTCTTCGGCCCGTGACGCACTCCATGGCCCAGGTATTTTCGACCGGTCAACCACAATTTTTGGCGAGGTGCGGATGGAATCCATCCGGGAATTGTATCGCATCGGGGCCGGCCCCTCCAGCAGCCACACCATGGGCCCCAAGCTGGCGGCCGAGCGTTTCCGGGCCCGCGTGCCCCAGGCCGCGGGTTTCCGCGTCGTGCTCTACGAGAGCCTGGCCGCCACAGGCAAGGGCCATCTCACGGACAAGGCTGTGACCCAGGCCCTGGCCCCCCTGCCAGTGGAGATCGTCTGGTCCCCGGGCCTGCGACGCCCCGAGCACCCCAACGCCATGGACTTCATGGCCCTGGACGGCGACGGGAACGTCATCGATTCCTGGACGGTCTTCAGCATCGGCGGCGGCGCCCTGCGCGACGACGACGTGTCGAGCCGCCCGCCCGAGGTCTACCCCCTGCACACCCTGACCGAAATCATGGACCTGTGCGCCGAGGAGGGCATGACCTACTGGGAGTTCGTGGCCCGGCACGAAGGCGAGGAAATCTGGGACTTCCTGCAGACCGTATGGGACACCATGCAGGACTGCATCGAGCGCGGCCTGACCACCGAAGGCGTGCTGCCCGGCGGCCTTGGCCTGGCGCGCAAGGCCTGCTCCTACCACCGGAAGGCCATCCTGGGCGGGGCCGAACTGCGCCGCACGGGCCTGCTGGCTGCCTACGCCCTGGCCGTGTCCGAGGAGAACGCCGCCGGCGGCACGGTGGTCACGGCCCCGACCTGCGGGGCCAGCGGCGTCCTGCCCGCGGTGCTGCGCTACCTGAAGGAAACCATGGAATCGCGCCCCAGGGCCATCCTCCAGGCCCTGGCCACGGCCGGGCTCATCGGGCTGGTCATCAAGAACAACGCGTCCATCTCGGGGGCCGAGGTCGGCTGCCAGGGCGAGGTCGGCTCGGCCTGCGCCATGGCAGCGGCGGCCGCGGCCCAGCTCATGGGTGGCACCATCCGCCAGATCGAGTACGCCGCCGAGATGGGGCTGGAGCACCACCTGGGCCTGACCTGCGACCCCGTGGGCGGCCTGGTCCAGATCCCCTGCATCGAGCGCAATGCCATGGCCGCGACAAAGGCCATGAGCATCGCGCAGATGGTGCTCCTGTCCGACGGTTCCCACCGCATCCCCTTTGACGAAGTGGTGCGAGTCATGAAAGAGACAGGGCACGACCTGCCGAGTCTCTACCGGGAGACATCCCACGGCGGCCTGGCCAAGGCCTACGGCGAACGAAAACGAGGAAACGCATGAAGCCAGAAGAGGAAGATTTCGACGAGCTGCCGTCCGGCAAGGAATCCGACGAGCCCAATTCCCGGGCCAAGGAACTGAAGCTCTTTACCATGTGCCTGAAAAAATTCATCAAGAAGGTTTTTCAGCACATGGTCGCCACGCGCTTTTCAACCTGGAAGGAGCTGGCCATCCACGACCAGGACGGCCTGGCCTACCCCATCTACAACTACGTCATCGACGCCTCCGACGCCAGACTGCGCAAGGCCTACGAGGGCTACGGCCTGGACATCGACGGCGGCATCCTGCTGGCCGACCTGTCCGTGTCCGCCATGCTTGATGAAGAAGGGGCCATCGGCCTGGAATTCTACCTCTACGAGACCACGTCCATCGTGCCCTACGTGTGCGAGGATTTCGAGGCCGTCGAGAACGAACGCCCGGACATGGCCCACTTCCGCAAGATCAACCACACGGAGTTCGAGACACTCTACGACGAGCTCAAGCAGCACGGCATCTTCGAGGACCTCTACTACGAGCTGAACAAGTCCATCCTGCTCATCGAGCTGTCCGAACGCGAAGCCCTGGCCCAGGTCAAGAAGGACAGCCTGCGCATCCTGACCGGCATCTTCGCCCGGGCCAAGTCCATCTCCAACCTGAGCACCATCACCAACACCGACATCAAGGAGTTCAAGCTGGATTTCGCACAGGGCGAGCGCGCGTTCTCCTTCGTCATCCTGAACGGCCACGATGCGGACAACCTGCCCGTCTACTCCTCGGTGCTGACCCTGCCGGAGTACAAGTCCGTGGCCCAGTACGTGGACCTCGACACGCTCTACGAAAAGCTCCTCAAGGTGCTGCGGGCAAAGAACATCGCCGACCCCGAGATCGTGCTCCACGACGCGTTGCGGCCAAGCGACAGGACCGCCCAGGCCGCGCAGCCGTCCGCATTCGGTCAGTAAGCCTCCAGACGGGGACTTGCCTTGACCCGCCTTGCGAAACTCCTATACATATGGAGTATGGTTCGTTTCGGCCGTGCATCGCATGGACGCCGGACATTTCCGAACACCGAAACCAAGGAGCGAACAATGCTGAAGCGCAACATGACATGCATCATCGCCCTCGTTCTGCTTGTCGGAACAGGGTTTCTGGCATCCTGCGCATCCAGCCGGTCGGGGCAGGTCTATTCCCGCGACCAGGCGCGGCAGGAAATGACCGTCAACTACGGAACGGTGCGTGAAGTCCGCAGCGTCCAGATCGAAGGCACCAAGACCGGCCTCGGGACCGTGGCCGGCGGCGTGGCCGGCGGCGTCCTCGGCAGTCAGGTCGGGGGCGGAGCCGGGCGGGTCGTGGGCGGCGTGCTCGGCGCCCTGGGCGGCGCGGCCGTGGGCGCCGTGTCCGAGGAAGGCCTGACCAGGCGCAACGGCCTCGAAATCATGGTCGAACTCGACACCGGACAGATCCTGTCCATCGTCCAGGAAGCCGACGTCCAGTTCTCGCCCGGCGACCGGGTGCGCGTCCTGCGCTCCAGCGACGGTTCGTCCAGGGTCCAGAAGTAGCCAATCCCACATCAAGGAGCACCCGATGGAGCTGACCATCGTCCCGATCAAGAACCCCCAGTCCCTGAACATGGTCCTCGGCATGTCCCACTTCATCAAAACGGTGGAGGATGTGCACGAGGCCATGGTAAACACCGTGCCCGGAGCGAAGTTCGGCCTGGCCTTCTGCGAGGCGTCCGACGCCTGCCTGATCCGCACCTCCGGCACGGACCCGGAACTCGTCCGACTGGCCACAGAAAACGCCCAGGCCCTGTCATGCGGGCACAGCTTCATTCTCTTCATGCGCGACATGTACCCCATCAACGTCGTCAACACGATCCAGAACGTGCCCGAGGTCGTGCGCCTCTTCTGCGCCTCGGCCAACCCGGTCCAGGCCATCGTGGCCCAGACGGACCAGGGGCGCGGCATCCTCGGCGTGATCGACGGCTTCGCCTCCAAGGGCGTGGAGACCGACGAGGACAAGGCCAAGCGCTCCAAGCTCCTGCGCATGATCGGCTACAAGTTCTAGGATGCCCGAAACCCGCACCACGACCGTTCTGGTGGTGGACGACGACGCGTTCGTCCGCGCCACCACCGGCACGGTGCTCCGATCACGCGGCTTCGAGGTCCTGCAGGCCGGCAACGGCCTGGAGGGCCTCGACCTTTTCCGGAGCCGCCGGCCGGACCTGCTCATCGTCGATCTGAAGATGCCGGTCATGAACGGCCTGGACCTTCTCTCGCACCTGTCCGACGTCATCGATCGCGTGCCGGTCCTGGTCATCTCCGGCGAGGGCGGCCTGGACGAGGCCGTCAAGGCCCTGCGCCTGGGTGCCTGGGACTATCTCGTCAAGCCCATCGTCTCGCCCACGGTCCTGAACCATGCCGTGGACAAGGCCCTGGAGCGCGCGGCCCTGATCCGCGAAAACGAGGAGTACCGCCTGGGCCTGGAACGCCAGGTTCAGCAGCGCACCCTGGAACTGCAGAAGGCCAACCTCGAACTGGAGCATCAGTTCCTCAAGCAGCAGAAGCTGGGCATCATCGGCACCATCGCCGGCGGCATGGCCCACGACTTCAACAACATCCTGTCCTCCGTCGTCTTCTCGGCCGAACTCGTCCGCGGGGCCGTCGAGGCAGGAGAGCCCCCGGACCAGGAAGACCTGGACCGCATCCTGCGCGTCTGCCAGCGCGGCACCTCCCTCATTCGCAGCGTCCTGCACTTCACGGGCAAGATGCACGAGGAGTTCACGCGCTTCCCCATCCGCGACGCCATGCTCGAGGCCCTGGAAATCATCCGCGGGACGACCCCCCAGCACATCGTCATCGAAGCGAGCCTCGACCCCGACCCGGGCGCCCTCTTCGGCGACCCCGTCCACCTGCAGCAGATTCTCATGAACCTGACCAACAACGCCGTGCACGCCCTGGCCGGTTCGCCCGACCCGCGCATCGTGATTACGGTCCGCAGGCACTCGGCCCAGGATCCGGAGCTGCTGGTCACCGACCCGGACAGCGTGCTGACGGTCATCACCGTGTCCGACAACGGCCCCGGCATCCCCGACGAGGACCTGTCGCGGCTGTGCGAGCCATTCTTCACCACCAAGCCCAAGGACGAGGGCACGGGACTGGGCCTCTTCGTGACCCAGAAGATCGTCAAGACCCTGCGCGGCAAACTGCTTTTCTCCGGCAACGAAACCGGCGGCCTGACGGTGCAGGTCTGCCTGCCGGCCAGCCCCCATGCGCCTGCGGAAAGCGCCGAATCACCCGCACCGCCGGAGATCATGGGCTGCGGCGAGCGCATCCTGGTCATCGAGTCGGACCCCGAGGTCAGGGCCGCGACCTGCGCCTGTCTGTCCAGACTCGGCTACGAGCCCATCCAGGCCGACAGCCCGGGCCGGGGCGTCGAAACCATCGCTGCGGAGCCGAGCCGGCTGGACCTCGTGCTGACCGAGGACGGCACAGCCGGACAGGTGGAGGAATTGTGCGCGGCCCTGAACGCGGCAGGATCGCAGGCCTGCGTGGTCCTGGCCTCGGCCTCCCCCACTCCGGGACTCGCCTTTCGTCCCGGGAGGGTCTGCAGGGTCATTTCCAAGCCCGTGGATATGGGTTCCCTCGGCCGCGCCCTGCGCCACTGCCTCTCCCGCCCTTCCCGCAAAATGTGATGCCGGCGCATTGCCTTGGCGGCCCCCGCGTCTTATCAGTTCGCCATACTCAACGACAGGAGCGTTTCATATGGAAAAGACCGACATCCTCATCATCGGGCAGGGTCCCGCGGGGCTTTCAGCAGCCATCTACACGGCCCGGGCCGGCATGCGTACCCTGATCGTCGGCTGCGCCCCAAAGGTTGCGGGCGACTATGAGATCGACAACTACTTCGGCTTCACCGAAACCATCACGGGCAAGGAACTCATCGAGCGGGGACGCGCCCAGGCCGCCAAGTTCGGCGTCGAGATGCGCTGCGACCGGGTGCTGGCCGTGCACCAGAACGGAGAACAGAACTTCGTGGCCAAGACCGAGGAAGGCGAGATCGAGGCCACGGCCCTCATCCTGGCCACGGGCGTGTCCAGGGTCCGACCGGGCATCGCCAACCTCGGAGACTACGAGGGCAAGGGCGTGTCCTACTGCGTGAGCTGCGACGGCTACTTCATGCGCGGCAAGCCGGTCATGGTCGTCGGCGAAGCCAATTTCGCGGCCAACCAGGCCCTCGAACTGCTGCAGTACACGCCGAGCGTGCAGGTGTGCACCCAGGGCAAGGCCCCGGAAATGAGCGAGGAATTCCTCCTGCGTCTGCGCGAAAGCGGCATCCCCGTGCTGCAGAAGAAGATCGCGAGCCTGGCCGGCAACGGCGGCCTGGAGCAGGTGGTCATGGACAGCGGGGAGCACATCGACGCCCAGGGGCTCTTCATCGCCATGGGCCAGGCCTCGTCCAACGACTTCGCCTACAGCCTGGGCCTCTTGCGCAACGGGCAGTTTATCGACACTGACCGCGAGCAGCGCACCAACATCCCCGGAGTCTTCGCCGCCGGCGACTGCGTGGGCCGCTTCCTGCAGATCAGCGTGGCCGTTGGCGAAGGCGCCCTGGCCGGACGCGCGGCCATCAGCCACGTCAAGGAGAGCCGTCGCGCCAACCTTGACAAATAAGGCCCCGGAAACATAACAAGCCCAAACCGTCACAGGCGGGCCAATAGCTCAGTTGGTAGAGCCCCCGGCTCATAACCGGATGGTCCCAGGTTCGACCCCTGGTTGGCCCACCATTCACACAATATCAGCCCGCGCAATGCGGGCTTTTTTGTGCAATTCAACCAATAATCACGAATTGTTAGTTACGTTACCCATCAGATCAATTCATTTCTCTGCAAAGTGTGTATAATTTTAGTGGGGTACGATTGTGGGGTATCGTGCCAAGGGTGGGGTCTTTTAGATAACGTGAACGCGGTATCTTGTGCTTACAGACGCAAAAGTTCGAGCGGCAAAGCCGGCCGACAAAGCTTATAAACTTCACGCTGCCGACGAGCAGAGCTTGCGACACAGAGAACCCTGTCCTTGAACCAAGCCGAACGCAGGGCCATGGCGGTCATCTTGTCCGTAAAAATTTCCTTCGGCTCTGCGCCGGTAGGGTCAGGTCCGCAGTGCCCTTGTCCACTTCGTAATGATTGCGCAGCTTCACCTGTACGGCGCCATCACATCACCTTCATCATGCTGACCAACATATCGAAAACAAAATAGGAATTGTTTTCCCTGCGCTGCATTTCGTATGCACCTCACCCATGCACGCCCCGAAAAACATCCACGACACCTTCTTCCGGGACGCCATGAGCCGCAGGGAAATTGCTGCGGACTACGTGCGGCAGTACCCACCAGAAGGAGTCACGAGGAACCTCATCCTCGAAACCATGACCATTTCCAAGGACACCTTCGTTTCAGGCGGCCAGTCTCGGCACAACTCGGACCTGCTCTACGAGGTGAAGATGCACGGAGGAGGCGAAGGACTGGTCTATTTTCTGTTTGAACACAAAAGCTTCCACGACCGGCTCACGGCCCTGCAACTGTTGCGGGACATGGTCGAAATCTGGGAATTGCGCCGCAAGCAGCGCAGAAATAGCACCGCTCTTCCGCTCATCATCCCCGTCGTGGTCTATCACGGCGGGCCCCGATGCGCGTCCACCCGCATCCGGGACCGCGTGGCGACGCCGGACGCACGATGCGCAGCCTTCGTGCCGGATTTCGAATTATCCTTCCAGGATTTCTCGCCTGAAGCCGACACGGAGATCAAGGGAACCATTGAACTGCGCCTGCTCTGCTCCTGCCTGCATGCCAAGTCACGGGGCGATCTCGATGGTCTCCTGCCTCTCCATCAGCGGCCTGGCCGCCAATCCGCCGCAGCTTGTCTTGCAGATCTGGTTGAGCCTGAAGTTCAGCACGTATTTCCCAGGCGTCTCGAAGACCAGGCTGGTCACCGGGTATCCGGGTATGATTCTCGGCTTGGGGCCGTCGGGGCTTTCGAGGATGTCCACGTTGATGGCCACGAACTGCCCCGACGGCGGGGTGTAGACGCCCATGTCGAAGGACGCGGTCATGTCCGCGCCCACACAACGCGACCCTTGCAGGACGAGTCGGCCGGCCTCCGTCCCGGCGGTCCGGTCGCCGCCCGCGACGGCGAGACCGGTCACGCCGAGACACAAGACAGTTATGAGCACGCAGATACGTCGCATTTTTCCTCCCGAAGCTCGGATTCACCTGCCTTGCTGATACGCCCAAAAAGGAATAAGACAATCCGGTGGGTAGATAATGGGTAGAACGCCTTGCCGGAGAAGAACGCCATGAAGACGCCCGTCACGAACGGCCACGAGGGCCTGTTGCGGCTGATCGAGTCAGACCGGGACTATTTCCTCGAAAGATGGACCATCCGCATGGAGGCCGCAGGATACCTGCAGCACACCACGGCCAAGCGCGTGGACTGCATGGTCGCGCTGCAGGAATTCCTGCACCCGATCCTCGCCGACATCGAATCGGGCGGCGTCCCCGCGGATTTCCCGGAACTGCTCCACCGCGACAGCGGCTGGGAACGTTTCCTGATCGAATCGTCGCGCCGCCACCGGGCGCGCGGCATCACCTTCGACATGTTCCTCGGGTGCTTCAAGACCTTCATCCACAGCCTCCTCGACGTCATCGAAGCCATGGATGCCGAATACGCCCGTAAGGTGGAGGCGCGCAGGCTGATCCGGCTCTACGGCGACGCCCTCGAAGTGCTCTACCTGCAGGACTGGATCCGCATCTTCCCCGATTTCTCGGACGGTAGGCTCGACGACATGAACCGGCTCCTGACCCTGGAGAAATGCCGCTTCGAAAACATCCTGAACGCCACCTCGGACCTCATCCTCGTGGTGGACGTCACCGGACAGGTGGTGAACATCAACGCCGCGGTCAAGGCCGTCATGGACGAGGCGCACGTACTGCACCGCCCCGTCTGGGAAGTCCTGTCCCTGGAGGGCGACAGCGTCGAGGAGCTGCTCCGGTACTATCCCGTCGGCATCACCTGCGAGCTTGCGCCCTTCGGGGAGAACGCCATCTACAAGATGCAGGTCAACCCCCTGAAGTCCGTAAGCATGGCCAGCGACCAGTACATCTTCGTGCTGACGAACATGACCACCCAGGCCCTGCAGCGCGAGAAGCTGGAGCGCATCGTCGATGAAAAGACCGAGGCCCTGCGCAGGGAAAAGGCGCAGCTCGAAGAAATGAACATCACCCTGCGCATCGTCCTCAAGAGCGTCGGCCGGGAGCACGAGGAGCACGCCACCAACCTGGCCGCCAAGGTCAACACCCTCGTGCTGCCGGCCCTGGAGCGCATCGAGTCCGAGAACGACCCGGCCATCCGCAAGGGGTATGTCACCGTCGTCAAGGATCAGCTGACGCGCCTTTTGCCCCGCGACTCCGGAGGCATGCCCCTGCTCCTCAAGCTCACGCAGATGGAAATGAAGGTCTGCCAGTTCATCCAGTCCGGCCATTCCAACAAGGACATCGCCGACCTCCTGAACCTCTCCGTGGAGACCATCCAGACCCACCGCAAGAACATCCGCCGCAAGCTCGGCCTGCACGGCCGCAACATCAGCCTCTATGCCCACCTCAACACCATGGGGTTGGATGAATCGATGGGTAGCTGAAACTACCCAATATTTACCCTGAATCCCGCCTGTCGGACATGCCGCCCCTGACGTACTCGGAGTACAGGTTACGAAGTATCCTGTCCTGCAACCGAGGTATGCCAGCATGTCCGACCACACCCCCCTCGAAGCCCTGCGCGACTTCTTCGCCGCATCCGATGCGGACGGCCTGAAGGACTCGGCCGTCCGCATCGCCCGCTGCGTCGGGGCCGACCTCCCCGCCGGAACGGACTGGGCGGCGGCCGAGTATGAGTTCAACCGTCTCTTCGTCGGCCCGGCCGCCGTGCCCGCCCCGCCCTTCGCCTCGGCCTGGTCCGAAACCGACCGCACCCTCATGGGCCGGGCGACCATGGAGGCGCGGCAGACATACCACCGCCTCGGCCTGGCCGTGCCCGGCGAGGGCGTCATCCCCGACGACCACCTGGCCTACGAGCTCGAAGCCGTGCTGGCCATGAAGGCCATGCTCGCCGCGCAGGCAGGCGCCCCGGACGAAGAGACCGCGGTTCTGCACGCATGGTTCGTCGGCGAGCATCTGGCGCGGTGGCTCCCCCCCTTCATCCGGACGGTCAGGGAGCACGCGACCGGCGGCGGGGTCGTCGCCTTGGCCGCCGACGCCCTGGCTTCGTGGTTCGAAAGCGAACGCAATTCAACAGCAGCGCCGCGCCGGGGTTGAAGCCCGCGCGGTCGAGGAGGAGTGACATGTCACACACACCGAGTGGATTGAACAGGCGGCAGTTCCTGAAGGGGCTGACCATGGCCGGGGCGGCCTCGCTCCTGCCCCTGCGCCTGCTGATGCCGTACACCGCCCAGGCTGCCACGGCATTCAACGCCAAGGATTTCCAGGTCTTCCGGAACGCCTGCCCCCGCAACTGCTACGACACGTGCTCCATCAAAACGTACGTCAAGGACGGGGTTGTGCAGTTCATCGAGGGGGCCCCGGAGTCGACCTTCACGGCCGGCGGGCTGTGCGTCAAAGGGTACGCCTACCCCCGCCGCGTCTACAGCCCGGACCGCATCAAGTACCCCATGGTTCAGGACGGCCGCCGTTCGGGCAACTGGCGGCGCGTGTCCTGGGACGAGGCCATGGACCGCATCGCGAAGAAGATCCTCGAGATCAAGGAGAAGGACGGCAGCCTTCTGGGCCTGGGGCTGACCAAATATTCCGGCAACTTCGGCATCACCAACTACGGCGTCGAAGGCATGATGTCGTCCCTGGGCTACACCACCCGCTTCGTCGGCACCCCCTGCTGGCCGGCGGGCATCGACGCGCAGAACTACGACCTGGGCGACATGTGGTGCAACGACCCCGAGGACATGGTCAAAGCCCGATACGTGATCGTCTGGGGCGCCAACCCCGCCTGGTGTTCGGTGCATTCCATGAAATACATCATGGAGGCCAAGCGGCGCGGCGCCAAGGTCGTGGTCATCGACCCGGTCTTCACCCAGACCGCGGCCAAGGCCGACGTCTTCTGGCAGCCCGAGACGTCCAGCGACGGCGCCCTGGCCCTGGGCATGGCCCGGCACATCCTCGACAAGGGGCTGGTGGACAAGGGCTTCGTGACCGATAACGCCCTCGGGTTCGAGGAATTCGCCGCCTACCTGCGCCAGAACGTGACCGTCGAGTGGGCCGCCGGCCTGAGCGGCATCCCGGCCGAGCAGATCCGCGAGGTGGCCGAGGAGTTTGCCACGGCGGACCCGGCGACCATCTGGATCGGCTACGGCATGCAGCGCCACACCAACGGCGGCGCCTCGGTGCGGGCCATCGACGCCCTGGCGGCCATGACCGGCAACGTCGGCAAGGAAGGCGGCGGCGCGCGTTACGGCCACCTGCGGACCTGGGGGTTCAACTACCACGCCCTGCTCCAGAAGCAGCCCGAGGGCTCCGTGGGCTTCGTCGGCGCTGGCGGCCCCAAGGGCGAGTTCGATTTCACCAAGGGCGAGGCGGCCAGTTACACGGACCGCACCTTCAACATCAACAAGACCGCCCAGGGCATCCTCGACGCCAAGGACCCGGCCATCAGGATGCTGTGGGTGTCGTGCAAGAACCCCTTCGCCCAGGACTTCGACCGGCCCAAGCTGGAGAAGGCCTTCGACACGCTGGAGATGGTCGTGACCGTGGACCAGTTCTTCAACGAGACCGTGGCCAACTCCGACATCGTCCTGCCGGTGACGACCCTCTTCGAGGAATGGACCGTCAACGTGTCCTACTGGCACTACTGGCTGGGCATCAACGAGCAGGCCATCACGCCCATGTACGAGACGAAGTCGAACATCGAGATCGCGGCCCTGCTCTCGAAAAAGATGAACGAACTCGCCCCCGGCTCCTGCACCTTCCCCCAGGACATCGATACCAGGGAATGGATGGAGAAGGAGTTCAACCAGGGCATCTACGACTACTTCGGCATCAAGCACTGGACCGACCTCAAAAACGGCCCCGTCAAGGCCAAACTCGCCTCCACCGCCTCCTGGCACGACATGAAGTTCGGGACCCCGTCGGGCAAGTACGAATTCCGTTCGGACCTCTGCGCCGAGCACGGCCATGAAGCTCTCCCCAAGTACAAGGAAGGCCGCAAGCCGTACGACGAGTTCCGCCTGCTGACCCCGCACAGCAAGTTCGGCATCCATTCGCAGTTCATCAACCTCGACTGGATGCACGAATACAACAAGGAGCCCTTCCTCTACATGCACCCGGACGATGCGCACGCCAAGAACATCAAGGATCTGGACACGGTCCGCGTCTTCAACAAGGTCGGGGAGCTGCGCATCAAGGCCAAGCTGACCCGCAACGTCGCCCCGAAGAGCCTCGTCATCTACGAGGCCTGGTTCGGACGCGGCAACGCCTTCAACGTCCAGAACCTCGTCGACGACGAGGCCGCGGACATGGGCGCCTACAAGACCGGCGCGCCCGGCGTGGCCATTCACGGACAGTTCGCCAATGTCGAAAGGGTCTAAGGAGCGATTGCGATGAAAAAACACTACGCATTTCTGGTCGATTCGGAGAAGTGCATCGGCTGCTTCACCTGCGCCATGGCCTGCCGGAATTACTACCATCAGGTCGAGGGCGTGGTCTGGCGGCAGGTCTATCCCCTGGGTGAGCCCATCTACCCGCACCGGGAAAGGGCCTTCTTCTCCCTGGCCTGCAACCATTGCGAAAACCCGGCCTGCCTGAACGTGTGCCCCGTCGAGGCCTACACCAAGCGCGAAGAGGACGGGGTCGTGGTCCATCACCAGGAGAAGTGCATCGGCTGCGGCAACTGCATCCGCTCGTGCCCCTACGGCGCGCCCGTCTACAACCCCGTGGAGAAGCGCGCGGAAAAATGCAGCTTCTGCCACGAACGCCTCGACGCAGGCCTCCTGCCGGCCTGCGTGCAGAGCTGCCCCACGGGGGCGCTGAAGCTCGTGGACCTGGCGACAATGGAGCCTGGAAACGAGATTCAATTCCCGGCCGGGTTCCCCAAAAACGAAAAGGTGAACCCTTCCACCCGCTTCATCATGCCCAAAGTGCCGACCCTGGTAAGGAGGTAGCGATGCAATCCATGGAATTGCCACTTGTTCTGTTCACGGTCCTCTCCCAGGCTGCCGTCGGCATGGTCCTCATGAGCGCCGTGCGCGGCGTCGCCGGCCACGGCTCCGAGAGCGCCCGCAACGAGTGGATGCTCGTCGCCGGCCTCATGGGGCTCGGCATCGCCGCGTCCCTCTTCCACCTCGGTCACCCGCTGGAGGCTTACCGCGCGCTGGCGCACCTGGAAAAGGCGTGGCTCAGCCGCGAAGTGCTCGCGGCGGGTGCCTTCCTGGCTCTGGCGGCCGGTGCGGCAGCCGCGGGCGGCGGCAGGGGCGCCCTGCTCTGGGGAGCGGTCGCGGCCGGCCTGGCCACGGTCCTGGCGTCCGGTATGACATACGCACCACCCGCGTTTCCGGCCCTGAACAACGCCCTGCCCACGATCTTCTTCCTGATTTCGGCCGTGGTCCTGGGTGCGGGCTTCGCCAGTTGGTTCGCAGGCCCCGGCAGTCAGGCGCTGCTGGCGCGCATCTGTGCGACGGCGCTGGTAACGGGCCTGGTCGTGCGCCTGGCCGTGCCCTGCGTCTGGCTCTCGGGGAGCGAGGTCATGCGCCAGAGCGGCCTGTCCTGGCTCGGCTCACCGCTCTACTGGGCAAGCATCGCCGTCTTGGCGGCCTGCCTTGGGGTACTCTGGAGGAGCCGGACCATCCCGGCCTGGCTCCCCATCCTGGCCCTGCTGGGCGAACTGGCCGGCCGCGCGGCCTTCTTCGCCGAAACAGTTCATACGGCCGTGAACATCGGCAACCTCTACTGATTCGACCGGGGCGGGGCGGCGTCGCCGACCCCGCCCTGATAAACTTCCCAGCCAGCCTGATCGAGCAAGATTGAAGTCACCATTTCGGTGCATTCTCGGCGCTGCACGGTGCATCTCTTGGGCATGCATCCGGCCTGTCCGGACCGGGAACTCGGTTAAATCGGGGTTTTCATGCCATCTGCCTCTTTCTCTCATCAGTAATTTTCTGTATCTTTGTCATACAGTCTGAGGAGTCTCCCCAACGCCGCTATCGCGCGCCCTGGGGGGCCCTGCCGGGGTCGGGATATCGCGAGGGCGAACGCTCCGACGTCTGGGGACTGAACGGCATGAACGAGTCATCTGAACCATCCACCATTCGGAGGCGGAAATGAAGAACATCCCCATTCGCGTGAAACTGATCGGCGGGATTCTGACCCTGCTGGCGGTAGTGTGCGCAGGCCTGGGGTACATCGCCTACAACCGGGCCATGCAGGCAGTCCGGGGGCAGGTGGAGGAGAACATCACCCTGACGGCCAAAAGCGGTGCCAATCTCGTCCGCAGCCGCCTGGACTATCATCTCGCGGTCATGCAGGGCATCGCCAACCGCCACGTCGTCAGGTCCATGGACTGGGAGCAGCAGCGGCCGGCCCTGGAAAACGAAACGGCTCGGCTGAAATACCTCGGCATGGGCGTCGTCTCCGCCGACGGCCAGGCCATGTACCCGGACGGCTCCACCGCCAACCTGGGCGACAGGGCGTACTTCAAGCAGGCCATGGCCGGCGAATCGCTCTTCTCCAGCGTCATCATCAGCAAAGTTACCAACTCGCCGGTCATCGTCCTGGCCACCCCGATCAAGGGTGACGACGGCAAGGCCCGCGCCGTGCTCATCGCCAGGCTCGACGCGACCATGCTGAGCGAAATCACGGACGGCATCAAATACGGCCAAGCCGGCTACTCCTACATCATCGACGACAAGGGCGTCCTCATCGCCCACGCCAACCGCCAGTTCGTCCTGGATCAGAAGAACTTCCTCGAAGAAGGCAAGACCAACCCCGAATACGCGGCCCTGTCGGCCATGTTCCAGCGCATGGTCAAGGGCGAGTCCGGTTTCGACCAGTACCCGTTCATGGGCAAGGACCGCTTCTTCGGCTTCGCGCCCATCGAGGGAACCGGCTGGTCCATCGCCGTGGGGGCCATGCAGGACGACGTGCTGGCCGCGGTCTACCAGATGCGCTGGATGATCGCCCTGGCATCCCTGGTCTTCTTCGCCATCGGCATCGGCATGGCCCTGATCATCAGCCGCATGGTCCTGCTCCCGGTCAGGAGCTGCGTGCACCTGCTCAAGGACATCTCCGAAGGCGAAGGCGACCTGACCAAGCGCCTGCCCGTCGAGACCCGGGATGAAATCGGGCAGCTGGCGCAATACTTCAACACCTTCGTCGAAAAGCTGCAGCGCATCATCTCCGAGATCGCCGGCAACGCCCAGACCGTGGCCTCCTCGGCCACGGAGCTTTCGGCCGTGAGCGGCCAGACCACGCAGAACGTGCGCTCCCTGTCGGCCAAGACGTCCACGGTGGCCACGGCCGCCGAGGAGATGAGCGCCAACATCGCCTCGGTCGCCTCCGGCATGGAGGAGACAACGGCCAACCTTTCCTCCGTCGCCGCGGCCACGGAGGAGATGACCTCGACCATCGGCGAGATCGCCGGCAACACCGAACGCGCGCGCGGCACCACGGACAGCGCGGCGCAGCAGGTGGACAGCTTTGCGGGCGTGCTGCGGGACCTCGGGGCTGCGGCCCAGGAGATCGGCAAGGTCACGGAAACCATCGCCGCCATCTCCTCCCAGACCAACCTCCTGGCCCTCAATGCGACCATCGAGGCGGCCAGGGCCGGCGAGGCGGGCCGCGGCTTCGCCGTGGTGGCCAACGAGATCAAGGAGCTGGCCCAGAAAACGGCCGAAGCCACCAAGGACATCCGCGAACGCATCGGCGGGATTCAGTCCGCCACGGGCAGCGCCGTGAGCGACATCGGGCAGATCGTGCACGTCATCGGCGAGGTCAACACCATCGTCACGGCCATCGCCGCGGCCATCGAAGAACAGTCCGCCGTGACCCGCGAAGTGGCCGAAAACATCTCCCAGGCCACGCAGGACGTACAGGACGCCAACAGGCGCTCCTCGGAGATGTCCGCCGTGTCCAGGGACATCACGCACGACATCACGTCCGTGGACGCCATCACGGGCGACATCCGCGGCGGCGGCGACCAGGTTCAGGCCAGCGCCGAGGAGCTGTCCAGGCTGGCCGAACAACTCAAGGGGCTCGTGAGCCAGTTCAAGTTCTAGACCCCACGGCAGGCCCGATTCGAAGGAAGAGCGCGGGCATCCGGACGATAAGGCAGAGCGGGGGCGCAAGGTCGTCTCCCGCTCTGCGCCACGCCGAGCCGGCCGAACGGCCTTGCGCCTGGGCAGGCGGCGACGTTTGAGACCGTGCCGTTTTTCGAAACGCGTCCACTGCAGGATATTGTCACGGCATCAATTTTCCAGATCCTCAACATGCGACGCAGGAGAATGAAATGTTAGGGAGGTTTCGCATCCGCGCTAGGCTGTTCGTCATTCTCGGCATCAATGTCTCCCTCATCGGCATCATGGGTCTGGTGGCCTTCTTCATGGCCACCTCGATCAACGGCAAGCTCAGTCTGGTGCTTCAGCGCGATCTGCCGGGGGCGAGCGTGCTCCTGGAGGCCGACCGCGATCTGCACCAGATGCTCCTGGCCGAAAACGGCATGCTGCTGAGCGCTCCGGGCACGCCGGAATTCGAGAAGCACATGAAATCATACACAGAGAACATGCAGCAGGCCGACACGAGGCTGGGCAAATTCATCGAAATCTCGTTCTCCCCGGAGAAGAAGGCCCTGGTGGACAAGTACCGCGCGGACCGGGCAGCCTGGGAAGAGGTGTCCAAAAAAATTCTCGCCCTGCGCAGCAAGGCCGGTCAGGAGAGCAGCCCGGAAGCGGTCGCCCTGGCCATGACCGAGGGCATCGGGAAGTTCGACACCATGCGCGAACACATCAACGTGCTCACGGAGATCGTCGATAACGACGCGGCCACGGCCGGCAAGGAGGCCGAGGCCGCCTTCTCGCGCCTGAAGCTCATTCTCGCCGCCATCACCCTCGGCAGCATTCTCATCGGCGGGGCGTTGACCGTCTTCATCGCGGGAGGGATCACCACGCCGCTGCGCCGGATGATCGCCATGCTCAAGGACATCGCCGAGGGCGAAGGCGACCTGACCAGGCGGATCGAGGACCGCTCGGGCACGGAGACCCAGGAACTCGCCGAATGGTTCAACCAGTTCGTCGGCCGGGTCCACAGCATCATCAAGGACGTGGCGCACAACTCCAGCCAGGTCACCGGCGCATCCAGGAACCTGCTGGCCCTGGCCGGGAGCCTGAACAGCTCGTCCCAGACCATGACGCAGACCTCGAACACCGTTGCCGCCTCGGCCGAGGAGATGAGCGCCAACATGAACAATGTCGCGGCCTCCATGGAGCAGTTCACCGTGAACATCGGCACCGTGGCCACGAGCTCCGAGGAGATGAGCGCGACCATCGCCGAAATCTCCGCCAGCACCGGCAAGGCCAAGGAGATCACCGGGCAGGCCGTCGCTGCCGCGGGCAAGGCCACGTCGCAGGTCAGCGAACTCGGCGCCGCGGCCCAGGATATCGGCAAGGTGACCGAGGCCATCTCGGCCATCTCCTCCCAGACCAACCTCCTGGCCCTGAACGCCACCATCGAGGCGGCCCGGGCCGGGGACGCGGGCAAGGGCTTTGCGGTCGTGGCCAACGAAATCAAGGAGCTGGCCCAGCAGACCGCCCAGGCCACCGAGGAGATCAGGGGCAAGATCCAGGGCATCCAGCACACCACCAGCCAGACAGTGCTCGAGATCGGGCAGATCAGCAGCGTCATCGAGGACGTGGACGCCATCGTCGGCAGCATCGCGGCCGCGGTGGAAGAGCAGTCCACAACCACCCGCGACATCGCCGAAAATGTCGGGCAGGCCTCCACGGGCGTCCAGCAGGTCAACGAAAACGTGGCCCAGGCGGACACGGTCATCCGCGGCATCGCCCGGGACGTGGCCGCGGTCAGCGCCTCGGCCGGCGAGGTGGCCGCCACCGCGCGGTCCATGCACGAAAACTCCGAGACCCTGGCCGGCCTGGCCGGCAATCTGGACGGCATGGTCAGCCGCTTCAAGATTTAGGTCCGCCAGCAAGGGAACACAACACGCCGAAAAACGGGGAGGGGCAGCCGAGCGTTTGTCCGCCCCGTGCGCACGCCCACATGGACCTCCCGCTGCGGTATACGGAAAACCGCGCAAGGGCCTGGTGTTAGCATCCCGGATGGCTTTGCACCTTCACCCGTAGACACCGGAGTCGTCCGAATCCGCTCCCGCGGCGCTGCGAGCGAGGCGCATTGTCCCATGGGCCGGCCGAGGATGACGGGCCATCTCATGCAACCGAACCAGCGGATCGACGCGGGCCGCGGCGGCCGCCTTTCCCGCGCCGCTCTTTTCGCTTTACGCCATTCCCTGATTCATGGAATGAAAACAGCATGTCAGGCCGTCATCCCGGAGGTTCGATGGGCATCCGCCACAAGCTCCTCATCCTGTTGCTGCTGATTTCGCTGATCCCCCTCCTGGCCGTGGGGGTCGGGATCAAGAGGGACCTGGCCCGGCTGGGGGAGGAACTTGCCGCGCGCAGTTCCGCGGTTCTGATCCGCAAGGCCCACAGCGGCCTGCAGCGCATCGTCGAGGACCACGCTCGCATCCTGAAACGTGAAAAACAGCTCCTCGAATCCAGCGCGCTCTTCATGGCGTCCAGGGTCGAGGGCATCCTCTACGGACACGAACACGCCGCCGCGGACCAGGATTTCACTCCTACCGCGGACGAGGTCCGGACCGCCAGGGAGGCGTACTACTTCCTGCACATGCACGGTCGCCAGAATCTCGACGTCGACTTTGACGCCCTGGAGACGCGGCCGGGATTCGACGCATCGCGGGGCCTCGATGATGCGGCCATACGCGGCATGCTTCTGCCGATGCTGAAGAGGATGAAGTTCCGGTACCCGGAACTCATGCTCTGGGTCGACATGACCTTGGCCGGCCGCGCGAAGATCACCTACCCCAGGTCCACGTCGGGCCGATTCATGCGGGAGCCCCTCTATGACGCGTCGCCGCCGCCCGTTCCCGACAGGGTCGTCTGGTCGCGCCCCCGGACGGATGAACGAACGCGCCTGCTCGTGTTCAACGTCACGGCCCCCGTCAAGGACCCCGAGGGGAAGATCCGGGGCGAGATCGCCATCGTGGTCCCCATCGGCGCCCTGCTCCACAAGAGCATGCACCTCGACATCTATTCAGATAAAGCCCTCTCGCTGGTAGCCATCCCCGAGGACGGACCGGCGGCCCTCGGCGGCCGGCTCAAGGTCATCGCCCAGGAACAGGACCGGCAGTCCATGCGCGACCACTGGCGGATGCCCGAGAGGGACACCTGGCTCGCATCCGGCGACGCCGAAGGGTACGCCCGGATGATGGACGCCCTGCGCGGCGCCAGGTCCGGCGTGACGGACATGCCCCACGCCGGGCGGGACACGCTGTGGGCCTACGCTCCCGTGGAACCCGGGGGAACGTCCCTCGTGATCCTGGTCCCCAAGGCCGACGTCGTGGCCCAGGCGCAAACGGCCAAGGAGTTCATCCTTGGCCGAATCGGCAATCATGACAAGAGGATGGGCCTGACCGTCCTGGCGGTGGGGCTGGTCGTCATGCAGCTGGCCTTTCTCCTGTCGAAACTGTTCACGCGCAAAATCTCGTCGCTGGCGTCCGCCGTCGGCCGGGTCGCAGGGGGCGATTTCACGGCCCGGGCGGAGGTGCGGGGCGGCGACGAAGTCGGGCGATTGGGACAGGCATTCAACAACATGGTGCCTGAGCTCAAGGAACGTATGGCCATCAAGAACGCCCTGGAAGTTGCGCAGCAGATCCAGCAGAGCCTGCTTCCCGCAGAAAGCCCGCATTTCCGCGGCCACGACATCTCCGCCGTGAGCGATTACTGCTACGAAACGGGCGGCGACTATTTCGACTTCATCCCGCGCCGGACCGTCGAAGGCGAAAACCTCGTCGTCGCGGTCGGGGACGTCAGCGACCACGGCATCCCCTCCGCCCTGATGATGGCCTCGGCCAGGGCCTACATCCGCAGTCACGCGGCCTCGAACGATCGTCTGGACGACGTCGTGCGGCGGGCCAACGAGCTCATCTCCGACGACATGCACCAGACGGGCCGCTTCATGACCCTGTTTCTCCTGGAATTGACGGGCCACGGCGCAGTCCGGTGGGTCAGGGCAGGGCATGACCCTGCTCTGCTGTACGACCCGGTCGGCGACAGCTTCGAGGAGCTTGCCGGCGGCGGGCTCCCCCTGGGCGTCATCCGCGACGCGGCCTTCGAGTTGCGCGAACTCCCGTGCCTGCCGCCCGGCCGGATCATCGTCATCGGCACGGACGGGATATGGGAGACGACCTCCCCGGAAGGCGTGATGTTCGGCAAGGAACGGTTCAAGAACGTCATCAGGGCCAATCGGAACGCCGATGCGGCCGGCATGGTCCGCGCCATGGTCGCCGCCCTGAACGAATTCCGGGGTGCCGCCAAAAAATCGGACGACATGACCGTCGCCGTGGTGAAAATCCCGCCGGCAACATGCGCCCTTCCATAAACGCACGGTGTGGCATGTCGACGACTCATCACCGCCAAGGTCAATGCGGCCATATTCGCCTGGAGCGTCCCTGATTGACCAAGCGGATCGAGTACCGCTCGGGCTCGGAAACCCAGGAACTGGCCGAATGGTTCAACCAGTTCGTCGGCCGGGTCCACAGCATCATCCAGGACGTGGCGCCACTCCGCCAGGCCACCGAGGAGATCAGGGGCAAGACCGAGCCCCTGGCCGGCCTGGCCGGCAATCTCGACGGCCTGGTCAGCCGGTTCAAGATCTAGGGCGCATTCCCGACCGAACCACGCAGCAACGGGGAGGAAGCCGAGCGGCTGCCCTCCCCGTTGCCATTCTCCATTGCCAGAAGTTAGATGCTCAGCCCCAGACAGCCCCGTACAGAAACCCCGAGAACGTGGCCATGACGATGACCAGACTGACGAATGCTACGGTCTTCTTTGCGCCCATGATGCTGTTGATGACCAGCATGCTCGGCAGGCTCAGGGCCGGACCGGCCAGGAGCAGGGCCAGGGCCGGGCCCTTGCCCATGCCCGCCCCGATGAGCCCCTGCAGGATGGGCACCTCGGTCAGGGTGGCGAAGTACATGAAGGCCCCGGCGAAGGAGGCGAAGAAGTTGGCCCGAATGGAGTTGCCGCCCACGGCTTTGGCCACCCACTCCGAGGGGATGAGTCCCTCGTAGCCCACCCGGCCCAGCAGCGCGCCCGCGATGAGCACGCCGAAGAGCAGCAGCGGCAGAATCTGCTTGGCGAACCCCCAGGACGACGAGAACCAATCCCCGACCTCGCCCTCGTCGGTGCTGGTGAAGGCTGACAGGCCGACGACGCCGGCCGTGAAGGCCAGCAGGGGCTGCTGCGGAAAAGCGAGCGCGAGCAGAACAACGGGGACGGACGCGACGCCGACTTTCCAGGGCCGTACGCTGAACCAGGCCACGAGCATGGCGCCCAGAGCCACGGAAAAGACCGAAGTCAGCATCCACTTGGCTCCAAAAATGGCGGCCCAGACCCCGGAATCGGTCTGCGGCGCGCCCCAGTTGGCGAAAACCAGGATGGCGACCATGGAGGCGAAATACAAAGCGTTCTGCCACAGGGGGCGCTTCACGTCCTCTTCCAACATGGCCATCTGCATGACCTGCCGCTCGGCCTCTTCCCTGCGGAAGAAAAAGTGCATCAAGAGGCCGATGAGCACGCTGAAGAGGATGGCCCCCACGGCGCGGGCGATGCCCATTTCAGGCCCGAGAACGCGCGCGGTCATGACGATGGCCAGCACGTTGATGGCCGGGCCGGAATAGAGAAACGCGCAAGCCGGGCCAAGACCCGCGCCCATGCGATAGATGCCGGCGAAAAGCGGCAGCACCGTGCAGGAGCACACTGCCAGGATGGTGCCCGAGACCGAGGCCACGCCGTAGGCCAGAACCTTGTTGGCCTTGGCGCCCAGATATTTCATGACCGAGCCCTGGCTGACGAAGACCGAAATGGCCCCGGCGATGAAGAAGGCCGGAATCAGGCAGAGGAGCACGTGCTCCTGAGCGTACCATTTGACGAGGTGAAACGCTTCGAGGATGGCGTTGTCAAAGCGCTGCGTGCCGACGGGCAGATAGAAACAGGCCAGGAACACGGCCACGATGACGGCCAGCGGCTTCCACTCTTCTCTCCAGTTCATGACAAACCCCTACTTGAGTTGCGGCCGGTCCGAGAGGCCGGTCATTGAAAGATGTTCCAGGGCGCGTGCGGACAGCACGGCCTCGACGCAATGGATGAAATTCAGCACGCACGGGACCTTGAGGCTGTAGTAGACCTGCTTGCCCCGCTTCTCGTCCTGCACAAGGCCGGCCTGCTTGAGCACGGTCAGATGCTTGGAAACCGTCGAAAAATCCGCATCGACGGCGTCGGCGAACTCGCAAACGCACTTCTCGCCGGACTCCAACTGCTCGACCATCCACAAACGGGTCGGATGGGCCAAAGCCTTGAGCACGGCAGCCTTGGCCTCATAGAATCTCTTCTCTTCAGACTTCATAAACGCTCCTTCATTTGCACTAATGACCAAATATGCAAACTTCAGATCTGCGTCAAGCGTCTCCTGATGATTCCGAAGTTCACGGGCTTGTGACCCGACGAAATCCGGAAAAAGAATTGACGCGGATAACGCTTGGCCATATTGCCAAGCATAAAAACGAGGAAGACCATGCTCATGCCCCTTCGACCGACCAGGGAAGAATTCGAGGCCCGCGCCAAGGTCATGAAGGCCCTGGCACACCCCACCCGCCTCATGATGGTCGAAGAGCTGTCGCGGGGCGCGCGCTGCGTCTGCGACCTGCGGGATCTGGCGGGGTGCGACCTGTCCACTGTCTCCAAGCATCTCGCGCTGCTGAAGGTCGCGGGCATCGTCCATGACGAGAAGCGGGGCAAGCAGGTCCATTATCGGCTGCGCGTGCCCTGCGTGCTGAATTTCCTCCACTGCCTGGATTCGGTGCTCGCGGACCGGGACCGACCGGGCTGATTCCTGGCCGTTGCGCCAACGTAACTTCAATCTGTTCGGAGCTGTCATGAAAAAAGTTCACGTCATGGGCCCTGGTTGCCCCAAGTGCACGGAAACCTACAAGATCGTCGAGGCGGCCATCGCCGAATCCGGGGTGGAAGCCAGCCTGGAGAAGGTGAGCGACTTCACCGAGATCGCCAAGTTCGGCGTGTTCACCACCCCTGCCGTGGCCGTGGACGGCACGGTGAAGGTCATGGGCAAGGTGCCCAAGAAGGCCGATGTGGTGGCCTGGCTGAAGGCCTGACACACTCCCCAGGGGAGATGCGCTCCCGCTCCTCACGGCCCCGGGAGCTGCATCACCAGGGGCCGAGAAAGGACCGCATAGGCTTCGACCCCAGAAGTCCTTAGCGCGCACACGCATCAACGGAGTTCCCATGAAAATTCTTCGCCTTCTCCTCGCCGTCCTCTTCCTCGCCTCCGCGGGTCAAGCCATCGCCGCCCCGTCCCCGCTCATCTCCGGCGATCCCCAGGAAGTGCCCCTCAAGGGCATGGTCACCATGGTGGACATAGGCGCCAAAGCCTGCATCCCGTGCAAGATGATGATCCCGGTCATCGAATCCCTGTCCGCAGAGTACGAAGGACGGGCCGGCATCGTTTTCATCGATGTCTGGAAAAACCCCAAGGAGGCCGAGAAGTTCGGCATCCGCGCCATCCCGACCCAGATCTTCTATGACAAGGACGGCAAGGAGGCCATGCGCCACGAGGGCTACTTTTCCAAAGAGGAGATCATCAAGGTTCTCACAAAGCTCGGGGTAAAATGATGGATCAGTTCCTGATCCTCATCCACGAATGGATGGGGTCCGGCGCAGGACTGGCGGCCGTGGGCTGTTTCCTGTGGGGCGTGGTCAGCGTGCTCTTCAGCCCATGCCATCTGGCCTCCATCCCGCTCATCGTCGGCTACGTGGCGGGTCAGGACAAGCTGGTGGAGGGGCGCCAGGCCGCGCTCTACGCCGGCCTCTTCACCACCGGGCTGTTCCTGACCATCGCGGCCATCGGCGTGATCTGCGCCCTGCTCGGCCGTATGCTCGGCGACGTGGGCCCGTACTGGACCATCGTCGTGGGGCTCATTCTCCTGTGGGTGGCCATGGACATGCTCGGCGTGGCGAAATGCTCCATGGGCGGCAGCCTCATGGGCCGCCTCAGGCTGCGCGGCATGGGCGGAGCCTTCGTGCTCGGCCTGGCCTACGGCATCCTGTCGGGCTCCTGCACCTTCGGCTTCATCGCCCCCATCCTGGCCGTCATCACGGTGCAGGAAAAGATCTTGACCGGCATCCTGTTCATCGTCCTTTTCGGCCTCGGACACTGCATCCCCATCGTCATCGCCGGAAGTTCCACGGCCCTGGTCCGCCGACTCATGGCCAACGCCTCCTGGCAGCGCGGAGGCACGGCCTTCCGTCGTCTGGCCGGAATCCTCATCGGACTCATGGGCGTCTATTTCATGGCAAGACCATTCCTCCCCGCCTGAGCGACCATCCACACGACAAAGGCCCCCGGGGCCTTACTTTTTCGCATTGACATATCCATGTATACGGATATGAAAAATCAACATACCCATTCAACCAGTGCATTTGTTACCTTGGAATGGTCGAGAGTTCTTCTCGGGGAAAATCAGAGCTAGCCGTCATTACGCCCTCCATTCCTCGAATCCCGCACCGACCATTGAATGCACGTCGGACAACCGTATAGCATATACCGTGATTTAGCGGCCATTCTTCGCGTAAGAAACTACGAACAAAATACATTACGCAAGCCATTTTTCAGGTATGTGTTCGACAATTTCGATGGTTTTCACCAAGGAGGACGTCACTTCTTCCAAAAAATCATTCCATGCAGTTAAATCTCAACGCAACTCGATTGAGGAGGGAACAATGCGGGTCACGTTAGCCACCGAGGATCCCCTGATCACCATGCAGCGGGATCTGAAACGAGCCTTGGAGAACAAGACCGCCAAAGCGCGGTGGGTCATGATCATTGATCTGGCCAAATGCATCGGGTGCCACGCCTGCACCGTGGCCTGCTGCTCGGAAAACGCCCTGCCGCCTGGAGTGGTCTACCGGCCGGTCATCGAGGAGGAAGTCGGGGAATACCCCAATGTCAGCCGTCGATTCCTGCCCCGGCCGTGCATGCAGTGCCAGAATCCGCCCTGCGTTCCGGTCTGCCCGGTGCAGGCCACCTGGAAGGATGACGAGGGCGTGACCGTCGTGGACTACGAGAAATGCATCGGCTGCCGCTTCTGCCTCAAAGCCTGTCCATACGGGGCCCGGACCTCCGACTTCGGCGAAGCCTACTCCAAGAACACCCCTGAACTCGAAGGCGTACTGCTGGGACGCACTGCGGTCGAAAAAGGCTACGCCAAGCGCACGGCGGCGGAATACGACAAGGAATGGGGCGACCGGAAGCGCAACTCCCCGGTGGGCAACGCCCGCAAGTGCCATTTCTGCCTGCACCGCGTGCACAACGGACAACTGCCCTCTTGCGTCACGTCCTGCGTCGGCCGTGCCACCCTGTTCGGCGACCTGGGCGACCAGGAATCCCTGGTCCACAAAATGGTCGCCTCGCCGCGAGTCATGCGACTCAAGGAACACCTCGGCACGGACCCGCACGTGTACTACCTGAAATAAGGAGGGAGCCATGCTCGCAGCATCACCAAAAGAAAAACTGTTGACGGGGCTCGCGCTCCTCGGCCTGCTGGGCGGTGCCTGGGGCATCATCGAGGCCCTGATGTACGGCACCCACGCCACCGGTCTCACCTCTTACGTGCCGTGGGGACTGGGAGTCGCCCTGTATCTGACCTTTCTGGGATTTTCCGCCGGCGGACTACCTCTGGCCCTGGCCACCACGGTCTTCGGGAAGCACGAGTACGAGGAGCTGTCGGGCCTGGTCGCCTGGACCGTCGTCGTGACGGAACTCTGCGCCGGCTTGGCCATCGTTCTGGATTTGGGCCACATGGAACGGATGTACCGCTTCATGACCGCCCCGAGCTTCACCTCGCCCATGGCCTGGATGTTCGTATTCTTCAACGCCCTGCTCCTGGTCTATGTCATCAAGATATGGGCGCTGCTGAACAAAAACACGGCCATGGCCCACCGCATGACGGTGCTGAGCATTCCCGTGGCCCTGCTCTTCTACGGCACCAACGGCTACATCTTCGGCGTGCTGGCGAGCCACCCGGTCTGGGGCGGGCCGCTCATCCCGTTCTACTTCGTCATCGCCGCCCTCATGGCCGGAACCGCCCTCATGTGCTTCCTGTCCTGGGCCTTCGGGTACAAGCCCAAACTGACCATGGGCGTCGGTTACGGGGTCCTCGCGCTGATCCTGCTCTTCGCCCTGCTCGAAATCCTCATCGGCCTGACGGGCTTCCAATCGGGAGACGTGGACACGAAACTTACACTGAACGCCATCCTGACCGGCGGCAACGGCATGGTCTTCTGGACCCTGCACGTCGGGCTGGGCATGGTCGTTCCCGTCGTTCTGCTGCTCCGCCACACGGCAGGCTCCTCTGCCCTCGCCAGTTTCTGCGTCATGGCCTCCTTCCTGGCCACGCGCTGGGTCTTCGTCATCCCGCCGCAGAGCGTGCCGCCCCTGCCAGGGCTTGACCAGGCCTTCATCCACGAAAGACTGGCCCTGACCTACGCGCCGCACTTCGGTGAATGGCTGATGGTCCTGTTCGTCTTCTCCCTGGCCCTGTTGGGCTTTGTCCTCGGCCCGCGCCTGCTGCCCGGCCTGTTCCAGCAAGGAGGAAAAAATGTCTAAGATGCCAGTGAACTCGAGCGAGACGACAACTCCGGGACTCGACCGCCGCACCTTCATCAAGAGCTGCGCCCTGTTGGGCGGGGTCGCCGCGGCGGGCATGGCCGGAAGCGCGCTGCCCTTTCTCGACGAGGAAGCCATGGCCCTGTCCATCAAGGGCGAAGGAGCCTACACCCTCTTCAAACCCGAACACCAGATCCATTCCGTGTGTCAGCAGTGCAACACCAACTGCGGCATCACTGCAAAAATCAAGGATGGCCGGGTGGCCAAGCTCGACGGCAACCCGTTCAACCCCTGGAACCTCAATCCCCAGATCCCATACGCCACACCCCTGACCGAAGCCGCCGACATCGACGGGGCCCTCTGCCCCAAAGGCTACGCCGGCGTCCAGACTCTGTACGACCCCTACCGCATCGTCAAAGTGCTGAAGCGCGCCGGCAAGCGCGGCGAAGGCAAATGGAAGTCCATTCCTTTTGATCAGGCCATCGGCGAAATCGTCGAAGGCGGCGACCTCTTCGGGGAAGGGAACGTGGAAGGCCTGACGACCCTTGCCGCCCTGCGCGACCCGGCGCTTCACGCGGACCTGGCCAAGGACGCCTCGGCCGTGGCCGCGAAGAAGATGACGCTGGACGAGTTCAAGACCAAGCATGCGGACAATCTCAAGCATCTGATCGACCCCGAGCATCCGGACCTCGGCCCCAAGAACAACCACATCTGCTACAACTGGGGCCGCCAGAAAGGCGGACGCGGCGAGTTCGTGCTGCGCTTCTTCAACGAGAACCTGGGCACGACCAACACCCACGGGCACACCACCGTCTGCCAGGGTTCCCTCTACTTCTCCTGCAAGGCCATGAGCGACCAGTTCACCGAAGGAAAGTTCACGGACGGCAGCAAGTTCTACTGGCAGGCGGACACGGGCAACGCCGAGTTCATCCTGTTTGTCGGCGCCAGCCCCTACGAGGCCAACTACGGGCCGCCCATGCGCGCCGGCAAGATCACCCAGGGCATTGTGGACAAGAACCGCAAGATCGCCGTGGTCGATCCGCGCTGCTCAAAGACAGCGGGACGGGCCTGGAAATGGCTGCCCGTTGAACCCAACGGCGTGGGGGCCCTGGGCATGGCCATGATCCGCTGGATCATCGAGAAGGAGCGCTTCGACGCCCGCTATCTGGCCAACGCCAACAAGGGCGCGGCCAAGGCCGCCGACGAACCGACCTGGACCCAGGCCGCCTGGCTGGTCAAGATGCGCGACGACGGGACGCCCGGCGTGTACCTGCGCGGCACGGACCTCGGCCAGGCCACGGAAATGCGTCCGGCCAAGAAGGAAGGCGAGTGGGAATTCGACGCCTTTGTCGTCCTGCGTGACGGCCAGCCCGTGTTCTTCGACCCCAACAGCGAGGACAAGCCCGAGACGGGCGACCTCTTCGTCGACACCGAACTGAACGGCATCAAGGTCAAGAGCGTGCTCCAGATCTACAAGGAAGCCGCATTCGCCCGCACGGCGGCCGAATGGGCCGACATGGCCGGCCTGGCCGAGAAGGACATCGCCGAGGTGGCCTTCGAATTCACCAACCACGGCAAGCACGCCGTGGCCGACCTGCACCGCGGCGTGTCGCAGCACACCTCCGGGTTCTACAACGTCGTGACGTGGATGATGGTCAACGTCCTCATCGGCAACCACGACCACATCGGCGGCCTGTGCAAGGCCACGACCTACAACACCAAGGGCGACAAGGAAGGCATGCCCTTCGACACGGGCAAGGGGAAGAAAATCAAGCCGTGGGGCATCTCCAGCATCCGTCACGGTGTGCAGTACGACAAGACCACCATCTTCGAGGGCTACCCCGCCAAGCGCGTCTGGTACCCGTTCTCCAGCGACATCTACCAAGAGGTCATCCCCAGCGCCGGGGACATGTACCCCTACCAGATCAAGTGGCTCTTCATGTACATGGGCACCCCGGTCTACGCCCTGCCGGCCGGTCACAAGCTCATCGAGATCCTGGCCGACCCCAAGAAGATCCCGCTGTACGTGGCCTCGGACATCACCGTGGGCGAGACGAGCATGTACGCGGACTACATCTTCCCGGACCTGACCTACCTGGAGCGCTGGGAGTTCGCGGGTTCGCACCCGTCCATGAGCTGCAAGGTCATGCCCATCCGGCAGCCCGCGGCCCCGCCCATGACCGAGACCGTGACCGTGTTCGGTCAGTCCATGCCCATCTCCCTGGAATCGACCCTGCTGGCCATCGCCGAAAAGATGAAGCTGCCCGGCTTCGGGCCGAACGCCTTCGGCGAAGGGCTGCACTTCCAGCGCGAAGAGGACATGTACCTGCGCATGGTGGCCAACGTCGCGTTCGGTGAAAAAGCCGATGGCTCCGAGAAGGTCCCTGCCGCCAGTCCCGAGGAGATGGACCTCTTCATCAAGGCACGCGCCCATCTCCCGGTCTCGATCTTCGACGCCAAGCGCTGGGAACAGGTGGTCGGGGCGGACCTCTGGCCCCATGTGGTCTACGTCCTGAACCGCGGCGGACGCTTCCAGGAATACGCCAAGGCCTACAAGGACGGAAAGCTGGCCAACAAGTACGGCAAGATGGTCGGGATCTACTTCGACAATCTGGCCAAGGCCAAGCACTCCATGACCGGCAAGCACTACATCCCCTATGGGACCTGGGTGCCGAGTCCAGCGGACTGCGCAGGGAATCTGCTCGAAGACGAGAAGCAGGGCTTCGACATGAGCATGATCACTTTCAAAACCATCACCCAGACAAAGAGTCGCACCTGTGGCAACTACTGGCTCAATGCCGTCCTGCCCGAAGGTTTCATCGAGATCGCCGCTGCCGATGCCAAGCGGCTGGGCCTCAAGAACGACGACCTGGTCAAGCTGACGTCCGCCTCAAACCCCGAAGGCGAGTGGGACTTCGGCCACGGCCGGAAGCGTCCCATGGTCGGGAGAGTCAGGGTCATTCAGGGCATGCGCCCCGGCGTCCTGGCCTTCCCCCTGGGATTCGGCCACTGGGCCAACGGCGCGGGCGACATGGTCATCGACGGCACGCCCGTCCCCGGCGACCCGCGCCGCCGAACGGGCGTTCACGGCAACGCGGCCATGCGCATCGACCCGGTCCTCGGCAACACCGGCCTGGTCGATACCGTGGGCGGCAGCGCCGTGTTCTATCAGAGCCGGGTCAAACTCGTAAAAATCTGACGTCCCTCCCCTCCCTCCAGGCGGCGGAAGCAAAGTGGTGCTCCCGCCGCCGTTATCGAATCTTCGACAAGGAGCGCCCCGCAGATTTCATCAGACACCTGTTGTGGACGTCCTGGCAATGAACAGACGAAAGGAACGTCCGCGATGTGGGCGTAATGGCTTGCGGCATTTCGGTGACAATCTGAAGCCCACCATTGACATATCCGCTTATGCGCATATGTTCCGACCCATGGAACGAACCGCCGAAATTCTCAAAGCCCTGGCTGACCCGACCCGTCTGCGCATCGTGAGCCTGCTCCGCCACGGGGAGCTGTGTGTCTGCGATCTGATGGAAGCCCTGCAAATCCCGCAGTCCACCATATCAAGGCATCTCGCCACGTTGAAGAACGCGGGCTGGGTCAAAGCCCGCCGTAACGGAAAATGGATGCATTATATGCTTCTGGAATCACCCTCGCCCCTCCAGATGCGAATCGCGGGCATCCTTAAGGAAGAGCTGCCCATGATCGAGATCAGCCGAGAGGACGACAGGCGCTATTTCGCGTATCTTGCCGTCAAACCGTCACATTCCTGTGACTGATCAACCATAGAGAGAGACTCATGACCGAATCCGTCATCCGCAAACTGTCCTTCCTGGACCGCTACCTTACCCTCTGGATCTTCCTGGCCATGTTCGTCGGGGTGGGGCTGGGCTATCTGGCGCCCGGCGTGAAAGACGTCATCAACGCCTTCCAGGTCGGAACCACCAACATTCCCATCGCCATCGGCCTCATCCTCATGATGTACCCGCCACTGGCCAAGGTGAAATACGAAGAACTCGGCCACGTCTTCCGCAACGGCCGCGTCCTGGCCCTGTCCCTGGTCCAGAACTGGATCATCGGACCCGTCCTCATGTTCCTGCTGGCCGTCACCCTGCTGTCCGGCTACCCGGAATACATGGTCGGCCTCATTCTCATCGGCCTGGCCCGCTGCATCGCCATGGTCATCGTCTGGAACGACCTGGCCAAGGGCGACACGGAGTACTGCGCGGGCCTGGTGGCCTTCAACTCCATCTTCCAGGTCCTCTTCTTCTCGGTCTACGCCTGGGTCTTCATCACGATCCTGCCTGACTGGTTCGGCCTCAAGGGCATGGAAGTGGACATCTCCATGGGCCAGATCGCCGAGAGCGTCTTCATCTACCTGGGCATCCCCTTCCTGGGCGGCATGATCACCCGCTTCGTGGGTCTGAAGACAAAGGGCAGGGACTGGTACGAGAAGGTCTTCATCCCGAGGATCAGCCCCTTCACGCTCATTTTCCTGCTGTTCACCATCCTGGTCATGTTCTCCCTCAAGGGCGAGTACATCGTGCAGCTGCCCATGGACGTGGTGCGGGTGGCCATCCCCCTGACCATCTACTTCCTGGTCATGTTCCTGGTGTCCTTCTACCTCTCGGCCAAGGCCGGGGCGACCTACGAGCAGTCCACGACCCTGAGCTTCACCGCGGCCTCCAACAACTTCGAGCTTGCCATCGCCGTGGCCATCGCCGTGTTCGGCATCAACTCGGGGCAGGCCTTCGCCGCGGTCATCGGGCCCCTGGTCGAAGTTCCGGTGCTCATCGGCCTGGTCGGCGTGGCCCTGCGCTTCAAGGAAAAATACTTCCCCCACGCCGTGGCCACCCTGCAGGGCGTCTGTCACGTGCGGGTCAAACCCAAGGCCTGAGGTTTCCTATGCGAATTCTTTTCTTATGCACCGGCAACTCCTGTCGCAGCCAAATGGCTGAAGCGTGGACCAAGCATCTCAAAAAGGGATCGATAGAGGCCAGTTCGGCAGGAGTCGTCCGGCACGGCATGAATCCGTACGCCGTGCGCGTGATGGAGGAAGCTGGGGTGGACATGTCCGGCCACTCGTCCAAGACCTTGGACGACCTGCCGAGCCTGGAGTTCGACGCGGTGGTCACGCTGTGCGGGCACGCTAGCGAAACGTGCCCCTTCTTTCCGGGGCGTGCCCGCCGGGTGCACCGCGGCTTCGACGACCCGCCGAGCCTGTGCGCCGGCATGACGGACGAGGAGGAAATCCTGTCCGTCTACCGCCGGGTGCGCGATGAGATCCGGGAGTTCGTGAGCGGGTTGCCCGGCTCTCTGGATTGATCCGCAGAGAAAGCACCCCGCGACGCCGCAGGCGGCAGGGATGCGTGCAGGCCCAAAAAAGCGGGGCGCCCAGGCAAACGCATGGGCGCCCCGCATCCATTTCGCTCAGTTCATTTGACGACGATCAGCTCATACTCCCGGGTGCCAATCCCGATCTTTTCCGCATGCTCCAGGCAGGATCGCCATTCCGATTGGGGCGTGCAGTTTTTGAAGTGGTCCTGGTGGTCAAGGAAGTCGAGCTTCGACATGTTCTCGGAGAGATGGCTCCCCGGAAGCGGCTTGGCCTGCATGCAGGCGTCCACGCAGGCCTGGTCCAGGGCCAGCGGGTCGAAGGAGGCGAACATGCCCAGGTTGGGCAGGATGGGCACGTCGTTTTCCCCGTGACAATCGCAGAAGGGTGAGACGTCGACGATCAGGGAAATGTGGAAGCACGGACGACCGTCCACCACCGCCTTGGTGTATTCCGCCATGCGCCGGTTCAGGAGTTCGTTGGCCGCGAAGTTCGTGAACGCGATGGCGTCGAAATTACACGCCCCGAGGCAGCGGCCACAGCCGACGCAGTTCTCCTCGTTGACACGCATCTTTTTGACGTCCTCCTCAAAGAAGAGCCCGTCGTTGGCGCATTCCTTCAGGCAGGCCATGCAGCCGCGGCACTTGGCCTCGTCGATGGACGCCTTGCCGCCGCTGTGCTGCTCGGTCTTGCCGGCCCGGGAACCGCAGCCCATGCCGATGTTCTTGATGGTCCCGCCGAACCCGGTCATCTCGTGGCCCTTGAAGTGCGTCAGGCTGATGAACACATCGGCGTCCATGACGGCCCGCCCGATCTTGGCCTCCTTCACGTACTCCCCGCCTGCCACCGGCACCGCGATATCGTCCGTCCCCTTCAGCCCGTCGCCGATGAGGATGGGACAGCCGACGGAGAGCGGCGTGAACCCGTTTTCCCAGGCGCACTCCAAGTGCTCCAGGGCGTTCTTGCGCTTGCCCGGGTACATGGTGTTGCAGTCCGTCAGGAACGGCTTGCCGCCCAACTCCTTGACCACGTCGGCCACGGCCTTGGCGTAGTTGGGACGAAGGTAGCTGATGTTGCCCAGTTCGCCGAAATGCAGCTTGATGGCCACGAACTTCCCGTCCATGTCGATCTCCCCGATCCCGGCCTTCCTGATCATCTTCTTGAGCTTGGTGGGCAGGCCGTCACCAAAGGCCACCGTGCGGAAATCGGTAAAATAGACCTTCGCTTTCTCCATTTCATTCACCCTTTTTTCCAGGTTGATTGCTCGGGGCGCAGGGAGCATCCGATGGGGAGGCCGCCCACCCGCTGTCGCACGTTCTCGTGCCTGCCGTTTTCACGCACTGCGCTGAAAAAATCAAAGCCCAAAAAGAGCCGCAACGGCGTGCCGCCCTCATCGAGCACCCGATGTATGCGGCATGGCCGAGGTTTTTCGGGAAATGTTGATATGAGGCGAAGAATTACGTATCGTTGATTCTACCGCTTTTGTCCGCAGGGCAGGCTCTGTCCGCTGACGATGGTTCGTGCGGGTACGGGACGCTGCACGCGACGACGGCCCTGACTCCCCAAGGCCACTTCGCCCTGGGATACGTTTTGGACATCGGCGTATGGTTGAGGTGCGATACGGCAATGCGGGTTTGCAACGCCACACTGGCATAACGGAGGTACCTTTATGAAAAATTGTCTGAAGATCATGAAAATCATGCTGTGCATGCTGCTGGTCGCGTCTTTCGTGGGCTGCGCCGGAACAAAGACGCGCGAAAGCACGGGGCAGTACATTGACGATTCCGCCATCACGACCAAGGTCAAGGCCGCCATATTCGCAGAAGAATCCCTGAAGACGCTGCAGATCACAGTGGTCACGTTCAAGGGCGTCGTGCAGTTGAGCGGCTTTGTCGACTCCGCGGCCAGCGTCACCAAGGCGGGCAAGGTCGCCAGCGGCGTCAAGGGGGTGAAGTCGGTCAAGAATGACCTCGTGGTCAAATGACCCCCGGCTGCGGCCACACGCAGGACAACCCTGCAGCACGCGGGATCGCCGACCGGCGATCCCGCGGTCACGTGACGGGGCTGCGGGCCGCCAACTTCCGATCTGCATGAGGAGAACACATGCCGGCATCCAAAGAGATAAAGCTGGAAATGCTCCGTTCCATGCTCCTGGCCCGAAAATTCGAGGAATCGCTGACGGAGCTGTGCACGATCAAGAACAAGATCCCGGGGATGATGATCCTGTGCACGGGCCAGGAGGCCGTCGGCGCCGGGGTCTGCGCCGCCCTGGAGCCTGAGGACGTCATCATCACCAACCACCGCAGCCACAGCCACCTGCTGGCCAAGGGAGCGGACCCCAAGCTGCTGATGGCCGAAATCTTCTGCAAGAGGACGGGGTGCAACAAGGGCAAGAGCGGCACGCTGCACCTGGCCGTGCCGGAGGTCAACGCGCCCTGCACCACCACCGTGGTCGGCGGGGGCCCGCCCATCGCCGTGGGCCGGGCTTTTGCCCAGCAGTACCGGGGCGAGAAATGCGTGACAGTCTGCTTCATCGGCGACGGCGCGGCCAACGAGGGCTCCGTGCACGAGGCCATGAACCTGGCCAGCGTGTGGCGCCTCCCTGTCGTCTTCGTCTGCGAGAACAACGTCTACGCAGGGGCCCAGCGCTACGAGGAACACACCAGGGCCGCCAACATCGCCGACCGGGCGGCCGGGTACGCCATGCCCGGCGAGGTGGTCGACGGCAACGACGCCGTGGCAGTTTACCACTCGGTCCAGGAGGCCCGGGAGCGGGCCCTGGCCGGGAAGGGCCCGACCCTCATCGAATACAAGACCTACCGCTGGCGGGGCCACGGCGAAAACGACATGCAGATCTACCAGCCCAAGGACGAGATAGCCCGCTGGCAGGCCGCATGCCCCATCCTCAGACTGCGCGCCGACATGCTCGCCGAAGGGCTCGTCTCCGCAGACGAGGTCAGGACGATGGAGGCGCAGGCCGAGGCCGTCGTGCAGGAGGCCATCCGCTTCGCGGAGGAGAGCCCCTACCCCGAGCCCCACGAGGCCCTCGAAGACGTCTTCGCCTGAAGCAACCGGAACGCACTCAAGGAGCCGCAGATGCAGCACTTAGGAATGGGACAGGCCGTGAACCAGGCCCTGCGCGAGGAAATGATCCGGGACTCGGGCGTCTTCATCGCCGGCGAGGGCGTCGGCGTGAGCATCCATGACAGCCCCATGCTCCCCACGCACGGGCTGCTGGCGGAGTTCGGGCCGACGCGCGTCAGGGACACTCCCGTTTCGGAAGCGGCCATCGCGGGGCTGGCCGTGGGCGCGGCGGAAGCAGGCCTTAAGCCCGTCGTGGAGATCATGTTCAACCCGTTCTTCACCCTGGCCTCGGACATGATCGTCAACCACGCCGCCAAACTGCGCTATCTTTCTGGGGGCAAGTCGTCCTTCCCGCTGGTGGTGCGCATGAAATCCGGGGCGGGTTTCGGCGCCGGGTGCCAGCACTCCCACAACCTGGAGGCCTGGGTCGCCCACTGCCCCGGCCTGAAGGTGGTCATGCCCTCCACGCCGGCCGACGCCAAGGGCCTGCTCAAGTCCGCCATCCGGGACCCCAACCCCGTGGTCTTCATCGAGGACATGATGCTCTACTTCGCTCCCGGGCCGGTTCCCGAAGGCGAATACCTGATCCCCATCGGCAAGGCCGACGTCAAGCGGCCTGGCCGGGACGTGACCGTGATCACCTGGTCCAAGATGCTCGGCGTGGCCCTGGGAGCGGCCGAGACGCTGGCCGCCGAGGGGATTGAGGCCGAGGTCGTGGACCTGCGCACCCTGTCCCCCCTGGACACGGAGACCATCCTCGCCTCGGTGCGCAAGACCGGCCGCCTGGTCGTCCTGCACGAGGCCTGCCGCACGGGCGGCTTCGCCGGGGAGGTGGCGGCGGTGGTCATGGAGCAGGCTTTCGACAGCCTGAAAGCCCCCCTGCGGCGCGTGACCGGCCCGGACATCCCGGTCCCGGCCAGCCCGCCCCTGGAGCGCTTCTACATCCCGGACGAAGGGCAGCTGATCGCGGCGGTGAAGGAGATCGTCTGAAGTTCCCGCACATCTTCCCCGACCGGGAAGCAGGCCGCACCGCGGTCATGCCCCGCGGGTCGGAATGATGAGACGCACAAGGGCCGGCAACGCGGTGAAGCGTAATGCCGGCCTTTGCGCGTGCAGGCCCGTCGCCGCCGCCGGCACGGCCTTGGGTCCGTACCGACGAATTTATCGCGCACGGGGCGGACCGGAAACATCCGACTGGACAAACCCGCCTGGCATCGCTTTTGATGGCCGCCTGCGAAACAAGGAGCACCCATGCGATACATCCACCACCCCCACACCGACCCGGCCTTCAACCTCGCCGCCGAGGAATGGCTGCTGCGCAACACGGGCGAGGACATCTTCATGCTCTGGCGCAACAGCCGGGCGGTCATCGTGGGGCGCAACCAGAACACCGCCGCCGAGATCGACGAGGCCTACGTGCGCGAGCACGACATCACGGTCATCCGCCGCATGACCGGCGGCGGGGCCGTGTTCCACGACCTGGGCAACGTCAACTTCTCTTTCATCCAGCTCGGCAGCCAGAGCCGGCAGCTGGACTTCCACCGCTTCACGGCCCCCATCCTCGAAGCCTTGCGGGCCATGGGCGTGGACTGCCGGTTCGAGGGCCGCAACGACCTGGTCATCGACGGCCTCAAATTCTCGGGCAACGCCCAGCTCATCGAGAAGGACCGCGTCCTGCACCACGGCACATTGCTCTTCTCGTCCCAGATGGCCGACCTGTCCGGGGCCCTGAAGACCAACCCGCTCAAGTTCGAGGACAAGGCGGTCAAGAGCGTGAAGAAGCGGGTCACGAACATTTCGAGCCACCTGCCCGCGCCCATGGACGTCGAGACCTTCATCGCCCGCGTCATGGACCACGTCTCGGGCGGCGCCCCCGGCCACGCCCTGGGCCTGCGCCCCGACGAGGAGGCGGGAATCCGCGAGCTGGTGCGGACCAAGTACGGCACCTGGGACTGGAACTTCGGGACCTCGCCGGACTACGGCCTGACCCAGACCCGCAAGACCCGCGGCGGGCTGGTCGAAATCCACCTCGACGTGCACCAGGGCCGTATCCGCGCCGCCCGCATCTTCGGCGACTTCTTCGGGGTGCGCCCCGTGAGCGAACTGGAGGCGCTGCTGGCTGGATGCCGCCACGAGCGCGCGGACATCCAGGGGGCCCTGGAAGGCGTGCGCGCGGAGGACTACATCCGCGACCTGGACGAGGAGGCCTTCCTGGACTGCCTGTTCTGATCGGCCGGGTGTTCGGATTCGGAGCGATGTTCCCGAGCCGAACACTCCGGAACACCCCGGACGCACCCGCAAGGCCGCAAATCACCGCCTGCTCGACGCTCCGCGGGAAGCGCCCTCGTGGCCCGCTCCTTGCTCATTCTTCCATACGATCATCAATCAACCTCTATGGAGTATCGTATGGAAGCAGCAGAAAAGGCCGCCATCGCCCTGTCCAAGATGCAGACGGAATCGGGCGACGTGTTCAAGAACTATCTGGCGTTCACCAAGACCATCTCCGAGTTCGGCCCCATCGACCACAAGACCCAGGAGATGATCCTCATCGCCTGCGCCCTCATGTCGCAGTGCGAACAGTGCATATCCATCCACGTCCAGAACGGCGCGGCCGCCGGCCTTTCGCGGGAGGAAATCCTGCAGGCGGCCATGCTGGCCATCTCCATGGGCGGCTCGCCCAAGATGATGTATATGCGAAACGTGTTCGAGGAGATCGAGGATCTTTTCGGCTAGACAACCAGCGGGCCGCGGCGGCCCCGAACCCTGCAGGCAAGGAAGACCCGGCGTATGGAAATCGCGACACACCAAGGCATCGACGCCTCACTGTGCGGGAAGGCCGTCGAACTGGAACCCGGAAAAAGCCGGGTCGTACTGACCACCCTCGACAGCATGAAGTCCGACGACAGCGGTCTGGTGCACGGCGGTTTCGTCTTCGGCCTGGCCGACTACGCGGCCATGCTGGCCGTGAACCAGCCCACCGTGGTCCTCGGCGCGGCCGAGTGCCGGTTTCTGAAGCCCGTTCGCGCGGGACAGGTGCTGGAAGCGGTCGCAGTCCTGGAACCCGTCCAGGACCGCAAGCATTTTGTCGGCGTGGAGGTGCTCCTGGACGGTGAAGCGGTCTTTACCGGCCGCTTCACCTGCTTCGTGCCCAAGAAGCACGTCCTCGCACCTGCAAAGTAGCCGGAATCAGGCCCTCCGGCGTCCGAACAGGCTGTCGCCGCTGGCGTTGCCGAGGCCGGGGTGCCCGTCGAAACGGACCACGCCCACGGGCACGCCGACGCCGGCAGCGACCCTGGCCGCGCCTTCATGGCCGAAGCCGCCGCACAGTTCGAAAACCCCGATGCCCTCCTCGGCCACCAGCCTGGGCGCGATCTCCTCGGCCTGGGCATAGGAGGCCACGGCGATGGCCAGGACATGCACGGCCGGAGTGCGCACCCACTGACGGTGCACGGCCGGGTCCGCCTCGGGGGCGATGAACAGGAATGCCGCCTTGAGTGGCTCGCTCATGATCTTCTCCTTGAACGGCCGGACCATCCCGGCCGGTTGACGTTCAGCGCGCGAAAATCCGTCGAATCCTGGCCGCCTCCATGACCCGCCCCACATCCACCACCCAAGGCCCGTCAACGGTCAGGCGTATGGCGGCCTCGCTGCCGCGCCGCACCGAGACCTCGCGTTCGCCGTCAAGGGCGACGAGGCACGGCGCATGCCCGACGGGATACAGGACGCCGGGCTCCATGATCTCCCGGCGCAGAATGCCCACCTCCTCGAACAGCCCCGGCGCGATGGCCGCCACGACACGTTCGGCCGCGTCGGGCCCCAGCTCCAGAGCCAGACCGCGTGACTCCTCGGGACGGATCAGCTCCACCTGGCCGCCCACGGCCGAAAGACCGATGCTGTCCGGCCGGCAGCGCGTCAGGCAGAGCTTCGAGACCTTGCTCATGTCCCATACCGCGCGCGAGGCCACGAACACGTCCTCGTACACCGCCGCGTCCACCAGGGCCAGGTCGGCCACCTCGCCGTCGACCAGGATCTCCAGGGCCGTGGAACGCACGCAGGCCGTCTCCCGCTCCACCGCGCCCGTGGCCACGAGCCCGGCGGCCAGCCCGGCCACCGTGGCTTCGAGCATATACGGAAAGACGTTGTTGGTGCCGGTGGAGAGCGGCAGGACGGGCGTGTCCGTCAGCCCCTTGCACACGGCCCGACTGGTGCCGTCCCCGCCAAGCACGACGACGATGCCAACACCCAGGGTCTCCATGATCTCCGCGGCGCGGATGGAGTCCTCCTGACTGTTGCGCACGGGCATCTCCAGGGCCTCCACGGCCATGTCCGGACGGATGGCGTTCAGGGCGCGGGGCACGATGCCGTAGCCTTCGGGCATGTACAACACCCGCTCCACCCCGGCCCGCTCCAGTCCCAGCAGCAGGCGGCGCACCATGCGCACCTTCTCCTGGTTGTCGAAGACGCTGCCGTGGGCCACCAGACGGCGGATGTCCTTGCCCGAGGCGGGATTGGCCACGATGGCGGCAAGACTCACGCACACCTCCTCAAAAAGGGAAAAGTCCCTGCGGAAGGGGTCTCCGCAGGGACAATGGTTCTAGCGCAAAGCCCGGACCGCCTTCACGATCTCGTCGGCGCCGGGGATGAAGGCCTGCTCCAGCGGCGGCGAAAAGGGCACCGGGCAGAACGGCGCGGCCACGCGGGTGATGGGCGCATCGAGGTAGTCGAAGGCCTTTTCGGCAACCTGCGCGGCGATCTCGGCGCCGGGGCCGGCAAAGCCGACGGCCTCGTGGGCGATGACCAGGGCGTGGGTCTTGCGCACGGAGTTCAGGATGGTCTCCGTGTCCAGCGGCAGCAGGCTGCGCGGGTCCACCACCTCGATGCTGATGCCGTCCTTGGCCAGGGTCTCGGCAGCCTCCAGGGCCGAGTAGACCATCTTCGAGGTAGCCACCACGGTCACGTCCGTGCCCTCGCGCTTGATGTCAGCCTTGCCGAACTCGACGGTGTAGCTCCCCTCGGGCACGTCCCCTTCCACGCCGTAGAGCAGCTTGTGCTCAAGGAAGACCACGGGGTTGTCGTCGCGGATGGCGCTGATGAGCATGCCCTTGGCGTCTGCCGGGCTGGAGGGGATGGCCACCTTCAGGCCGGGGATGTGCATGAACCACGCCTCCAGGGACTGGGAGTGCTGCGCGGCCGCGCCGATGCCCGCGCCCTGAGGCATGCGCAGGACCATCGGCACCTTGGCCTTGCCGCCGAACATGTAGCGCATCTTGACGGCCTGGTTGAAGAGTTGGTCCAGGGCCACGCCGATGAAGTCCACGAACATGAGCTCGGCCACGGGCCGCAGGCCCGATGCCGCCGCGCCGGCGGCCGCGCCGACGATGACGCTCTCGGTGATGGGCGTATCCATGACCCGCTCCTCGCCGAAGCGGTCGAAAAGCCCCTGGGTCACGCCGAAGCACCCGCCGAACCGCCCCACGTCCTCACCGAGGATGAACACGTTGGGATCCCTTTCCATTTCCTGTGCCAGGGCCTCGTTGAGGGCCTGCAGATATGTTTTCTTGGCCATGATTCTCTCCGTGTTGCGGGTTAGGCGTAAACATCCTCAAGCAGGGCGGACAATTCGGGCAGCGGGCTCGACTGGGCGAACTCCAGGGCCGCGTCCAGTTCCTTCTTCACCGCCGCCTTTATCCCCTCGAGCTCCGTGGCCGTGACCAGCCCGCTCTCGACCAGCTTCTCCTCGAAACGGGGAATGGGATCCTTGGCCATCCATTCGTTCAGTTCCTCCACGCAACGATACGTGCAGGCGTCGCCCTCGAAATGCCCGCGCCAGCGGTAGGTCTTGCACTCGATGAGCGTCGGGCCCTCGCCGCGGCGGGCGCGCTTCACTGCCTCGCCCACGGCCTCGTGCACGGCCAGGACGTCGTTGCCGTCCACCACCACGCCGGGCATGTCGTAGGCGGCGGCGCGGTCGGCGATGTCCGTCACGGCCATGGACTTGCACTGCGGACAGGATATGCCGTAGCCGTTGTTTTCATTGACGAAGACCACAGGGAGCTTCCAGGCGCTGGCCAGGTTCAGGGATTCCTGGGTCGTGCCCTGGTTGGACGCGCCGTCTCCGAAGAAGCAGACCGTCACGTCCTGGGTCTTGCGGTACTTGGCCGCCAGAGCCGCCCCCGTGGCCAGAGGGCCGCCGCCGCCGACGATGCCGTTGGCGCCGAGGATGCCCAGGTCCACGTCGGCGATGTGCATGGAACCGCCCTTGCCCTTGCAGTAGCCCGTGCTCTTGCCGAAGATCTCGGCCATCATGAGCTTGAGGTCACCGCCCTTGGCGATGAGATGCCCGTGGCCGCGGTGGGTGCTGGTGATGCTGTCCCTGTCCGTCAGGCAGGCGCAGGCGCCCACGGCCACGGCCTCCTCGCCCAGGTACAGGTGCACGAAGCCCGGGATCTTGCCCGCGGCGAAGTACTCCTGCAGCATGCTCTCGAACATGCGGATCTTGTTCATGGTCGTGTACATCCTCACCATGATCTCTTTGTCGTGACTCATTGTTTCCTCCAGTTTTTCCGCGCTGCGCGCGGATATTATTCCGTACGTTCCACGGACACGGTCAGGGCCGCGCAGGCGGCCACGATGTCGCTCTGGTCCGGGCCGAAGCGCTCGACCAGGAGCCCGGCCGTGCGCAGGCCGCCCCGCACCACCTTCACGCTGACCGTGCCGATGGGCACCAGAGCGGCAAGCGCCGCGCTATCCACGGCCACGGGGCAGGGCACGGCCACCTCGACGTGCACGTGCACGCCCGCGAAGTTCTTCAGGCCCAGGATTTCCACCAGCCCGGCCAGGCAGACCCTGGACATGGCGTCGCGCACGGCGCGCGCCGCGGCCTTGGTCATGTCGGCCCCGTGCAGGTCGGCCCCGTAGCCCAGTTCGATGGCAAAACGTTTCATGGCCGCCTCACGCCAGCATCAGGACGGGCTGTTCAAGCAGGTCGGCCAGGTAGCGCAGGAAGGTCATGGCCGGAGCGCCGTCGGTGACACGGTGGTCAAAGGTCAGGGACAGGGTCATGTACTTGCGGACGCAGATCCCGCCCTCGAACACGCCGGGCTTCTCCACCACGCGTCCCACGCCCAGGATGCCCGTCTCCGGCGGGTTCAGGATGGGCGTGAAGCCGTCCATGCCGAGCATGCTGACATTGGTGATGGTGAAGGTGCCGCCGCTGATCTCGTCCATGGTCAGGCCGCCCTTGCGCGCCCGCCCGGCCACGTCGCGCACGGCCGCGGCCAGGGCGTCCAGGCCCAGGGTGTCGGCGTTCTTGACGTTGGGGACGATGAGGCCGTTATCCAGGGCCACGGCCACACCGAGGTTGACGTGCTCGTGCAGGTAGATGGAATCGCCGGTCTGGGTGGAGTTCATCGTGGGATGCTTCTTCAGGGCCCGGCACACGGCGTAGGAAATGATGTCGTTGTAGGAGAGGCGGTAGTCGGGGTTCTTCGAGTTGCGGGCCAGGAAGAGGTCGCGCAGGGCGACCATGGCCGTGACGTCGGTCTCGACGAAGACCGAGAGCTGGGCGGCGTTGTTCAGGCTGGCTTTCATGTTCTCGGCGATGAGCCGGCGAATGCCTTCCATGGGAATGACCGTGGCCTCGGCCGGAGCCGACGCGGCCGACGCGCCGCCTGCGGGCTTGGGTGCGGCCTGGGGCTGCATGGCCCGCAGGATGTCGACCTTGGTGACCTTGCCGCCGGGACCCGTACCCGGGATTTCGCTCAGGTCGATGCCGTGGGCGCGGGCGAACTCGATGGCCTGCGGGCTGGCGTTGATCGCCGGGCCGGAGTCCTTGAAGTCCTGGACGTCCTTTTCCGTGACGCGGCCGCCGGGGCCTGTGCCCTGCACGGCGCCCAGGTCGACGCCGAGTTCCTTGGCCAACTTGCGCGCGGCCGGTGTGGCCGGGACGAATTCCCCACCGGCTGCCGCCGGGGCGGACGAGGCCTTGGCCTCCTTCGGGGTGGCGGCAGCCGGCGCGGCACCTCCGGCCACACGGTCCGGAGTCTCGCCGGACTCGGCGATGACGCCGACAACGGCCTGCACCGGGGCGACATTGCCGGCGGGAACGACAATCTGAAATAGAACGCCCGATGCCGGAGCTTCCACTGTATTGGTGATCTTGTCGGTTTCGACCTCGAAAAGCGCTTCGCCCGCCGCAACGCTCTCGCCTTCCTGCTTGAGCCAGCGGGTGATCTTGCCTTCCTTCATGGTCAGGCCCCACTTGGGCATGATTGCATTGTGTGCCACCAGTAACACCTCCTTTTGGTATTGCTGTCTGTTTTGCAACGGGGGTGCCACTGTATCCCTCAGCAAATATCTATACAAAACAGGATATTAAAAAATACAATCACGCCAGGACGATTGTTCTGGAAGCGAACAGGAAATGCGAACGATGGAGAAAACTGAAGAGCAGCATCGCGGCTATCCATTGAAATCAGCATGTTGCGACACAGTATTAGAACGGTGTTCGGAAACGGAACACTTGACCATGCAGGTTTACTGGGAAAGTATGCGGAAACTGCGAGGATAAGGCGCAAACCAAGAGGTATCGCCATGTACACATTGGTTTGGGACAAGCACGGGTTTGACGTGCGGCGGGAAGAGACGGGACTGGCCGCCCCCGGCGAGGGGGACGCGCCTGAGCTTTCCGGGATGAATCGCCCGGGACAGTGCAGCGTGAGCTACGCCCAATGGTCACAGTTCATGCGGACCGGGCACCATGATGCCGCATGCCTCAACCGGGCCCTGCGGGAGTCCTGGAGCCGTTGCCGCAAGCAGGACGTCGATCCCGGACCGCGCAAGTGTTGGAACTTCCTGCCCATGGGGAGCCTCGAACCCGCGGCGGGCAGGCTGCGAAGCCTCGCCCGCGACGTCGAGAACGACGTCTACGCCGCCATCAGGGACCGCAATCTGCTCATGACCCTGACCACGGCCGAGGGTTACGTCGTGAGGACCTGCGGGGACCCCGACACGCTCAAGCTGGCCGACAAGCTCAACTTCGGGCCCGGGGCGCTGTGGGCCGAGGGCAGCGTCGGCACCAACGCCATCGGCACGGCCCTGGTCACGGGCAAGCCGACCCAGGTCTTCGGCCGCGAGCACTACTGCGAGAGCCACCACAGCTGGAGCTGTTCCGCAGCCGCCATTTTCGACCCCCTCGGCAACATCGTCGGCTGCTTCGACATCTCCGGCCCCTCCGAAGGGGACCACGCCCTGGCCCTGACCCTGGTCCTGGACGCCGTGCGCGTGCTCGAAAAGCGCCTCTTCAAGCAGCACTGCGCGGAACTCGAACACCGCTCGGGGTCCCTGGTGGCCGCGGCCTTCAACTCGGTGCTGACCGGCATGATCGCCATCGACTGCCGAGGCTTCATCTCCGACGCCAACATCGCCGCCGAAACGCTGCTCGGGATGCCCGGAGCGGCCCTGCAGGGGCAGCCTGCGGACAGGTTCTTCGACTACGGCGCGTTCCTGGCCTGCCACCGGGACGGGCAAGCCGCGGCCATCCCCATGCCCTGCCGCGTCAGCCACGAGCTTCTGGCCCGGGCCACGCCCATGTACTCCCTGAACGGCACCTGGGTCGGCACCGTGGTTGCCGTCATGGAGCCGCAGCGCGCCCCGCGGCGCAACCGCACCGTTTCTCCGCGTCTGGCCGGCAGCCGGGAGCATGAAGCCGGCGAAACGGAGCAACGGCAGGGCCTGGGACGCATCCTCGGCCAGAGCCCGGCCATCGCCCGGGCCATCGGCCTGGCCCTCAAGGCCGCGCGCACGCCGTCCACCGTGCTGCTGACGGGCGAGTCCGGCACGGGCAAGGAACTGTTCGCCCGCGGCATCCACGCCGAAAGCGGTCGCTCCGACGGTCCCTTCGTGGCCGTGAACTGCGGAGCCATCGCCCCGGAACTGATCCAGAGCGAGCTCTTCGGCTACACCGGCGGCTCCTTCACCGGCGCGGACCGCAAGGGCCGGCCCGGCAAGTTCGAACTGGCCGACACGGGCACCCTGTTTCTGGACGAGATCGGCGAGATGCCGCTGGCCATGCAGGTCAATCTGTTGCGCGTGCTGGAGGACCGGCAGGTCATGCGGGTCGGCGGCGGGCGGGCCATCGCCGTGGACGTGAAGATCATCGCCGCCACCAACAAGGACCTGGAGCAGGAGGCGGCCCAGGGCCGGTTCAGGCCGGACCTCCTCTATCGCCTGAACGTGGTCCGCATCCACATCCCGCCCCTGCGCGAGCGAGGGAGCGACATCGACACCCTGGCCCGGGCGCACGCCGAGCGGCTGGCCCGCGAATTCGGACTGCCCTTCCAGGGCATCGAAGAAGCCGCCCTGGCCCGGCTTCGCGCCCACCACTGGCCCGGCAACGTGCGCGAACTGATCAACGCCATTGAACATGCCTTGAACGCCATGGAAGGGACCCTCCTCCGGGTCGGACACCTCGCGCAGCATCTCCGCACGTCGGCCGCTGCGCCCAGAACCGCGGGGGAGCTCCGCGCCGGCTCACTGCGGAACCAGGAAGCCGACATCATCCGCGAAGTCCTGGAACGACATGCGGGCAACATATCGCGAACGGCGAAGGAGCTGGGTATCGGCCGCAACACGCTCTACGCCAAGATGCGCCGGCTGGGGATCACCGAAGGAAGCTGATCTCCTGCCGCCCGTGCGCCGCATCCCTGACGGACGCAACCAGAGAACGGAAAACGATCTTCCCGGCCGTGCCCGCTGGCCGTCCGGGTCCGATATTCAGGGGTTCCGCGAGAAGGTGTCGCTCCGGGACAGGTCCCCGGCCAGATACCCCTGTCTGAACCAGTGCATGCGCTGCTCCGACGTGCCGTGGGTGAAGCTGTCCGGCATGATGTAGCCCTGCGCCTTCTTCTGGATGGTGTCGTCGCCCACGGCGCTGGCCGCGTTCATGGCCTCCTCGACGTCCCCTTCGTCCAGCAGGTTCTTGTTCTGGACGTGGCGGGCGAAGACGCCGGCCATGTAATCGGCCTGGAGTTCCAGCCGGACGGAATACGCGTTGAACTCCTCCTGGCTGACCCGCGAGCGCAGTTCGTGGACCTTGCCCAGGACCCCCAGCAGGTTCTGCACGTGGTGCCCGACCTCGTGGGCGATGACGTAGGCCAGGGCGAAATCGCCCGGTGCGCCGAACTTGTGGCGCAGCTCGTTGGAGAAGGCCAGGTCGAGGTATATCCGTTGATCGGCCGGACAATAGAAAGGGCCGGAACCCGACGACGCGAACCCGCACCCCGATTGGACTTGGCCGGAATAGATGGTCAGGGTCGGCTCCTCGTAACGCCGCCCGGAGCGGGAGAAGATGTCGTGCCAGACGTTCTCCGTCTCCTTGAGCACCACGGCGGAGAACTGCCGCACGTCGCGCTCCTCGGCGCTTTCCCGGTATTCGCCGCCGGACTGCTCGTAGGTGGCGGGCTGCTCCTGCACCAGCATGAGCAGGTCCAGGGGGTTCCCGCCCAGGAGCATGTAGACGATGGCCACGATGATCCCCAGGCCGCCAATTCCCGCCAGCCCGCCGGCCCTGACGCTGCGCCCCCGGCGGTCATCGATGTTCGAGCTCTCCTGCCGTCCGCGCCATTTCATGCCCGTCCTCCTTGTTGCGTCTCACCCGCGCCCGGGCGTCGGTCCGCCGGGAGGCCCCTTCATACCAGGTTTTCCCGCGGACCGGCAACATGCACCGGGACGCAAACGCACCGTCAGGCCAGCAGCACGCTGCGGATCAGCACGGACACGTAGCCGACGTAGCAGGCCAAAAGGAACGTGCCCTCGAAACGGTTGATGCGCCCCTGGCCCGGGCCGCGAAAACCGTAGCCCATGACGAAGAGGGAAAAGGTCAGGCCGGCCATGACCAGGATGTCGCGGGAGAAAACCTCCGGACCGACGCGCATGGGGGAGATAGACCCGGCGATGCCGACCACGGCCAGGGTGTTGAAGAGGTTCGAGCCGAGGATGTTGCCCAGGGCGATATCGTCCTCGCCCTTGCGCGCGGCGGCGATGGACGAGGCCAGCTCGGGCAGGGACGTGCCCACGGCGACGATGGTCAGGCCGATGATCATGTCGCTGACCCCGAAACCGCGGGCCAGCTCCACCGCACCCCAGACCAGGATGCGCGAACTGGCCACGAGCAGTGCCAAGCCGACCGCCAGCCAGGTCAGGGCGCGGCGCAGGGGCATGGGGCACCCCATCTCCTGCTCCATCTCCAGACCAAGGGCATCGGTCTTCCGGCGCAGTCCCTGCCGGATGGTCCAGGCCATGAGCCCGCCGAAGACGGCCAGGAGCGTCACGGCATCGCCACGCGAGACCTCGCCGTCCATGAGCTGCCACGCGGCGAAGGCGGTCACGGCCGTAAGTATCGGCAGTTCCGTGCGCAGCACGCGCGAATGCACCAGGACGGGCCGAATGACGGCGGTCAGGCCGAGAATGAGGGCGATATTGGTGATGTTCGAGCCGAAGGCGTTGCCCAGCGCGATGCCCGGGTTGTCCTGGCTCGCCGCCAGGGCGGAGACGACCATCTCCGGCGCGGACGTGCCGAAGCCGACGATGACCATGCCGATGAGCAGCGACGGCATGCCGAGGCGGCAGGCCGCGGAGGCGGCCCCGTCCACGAAGCGGTCGGCGCTCCAGACCAGGAGGGCGAGCCCGAATACGACAGCGAGAATCGGTGTGATCATGCGCAGCCCCTCCCTGGGTACGCGCAGCCCCCGCTCAAGATGTGCGGCAACCCAGCGGCCGGGACGCAGGCATCCGGGAAGAGGCCATCGTGCGAGGATGGCGAAGACGGCAGGTTACGATTTCTTTTCATGAGACCTCCGGGTCTTGGCCGAAGGTCCGCAAAAAAAGACCTCCAGCACGGTTGGGTGCTGAAGGTCTTGCTCATCGGTGTTTCCCGACGGCAAGGCCAAGCGCGGACGCGCCAGTGTTGTTGACCTTGCCTTGAGGAGCTACTCCCCTTCGAATGGGAAGAAACTACAGCCGCCCCATGCGTCCGTCAAGGTCGCCCCCGGCTTTCTTCCTCGTCATGGATTCCTTCTCCGCGACCGACCGCCAGTCAGTGCTCCCCATACGCATATCGCCGCCTCGAAACGCCGGATGACCGGACGCCGAAAACGATTTGCTCATGTACGCGCAAAATATACGGACTGATTGTACAGGTAAAGCCGAAACCCGTACATCCTTAGCACATCGACGCATTTCCGCCACAGGGAGGCGCCGATCATCGCCGCCAGAACATCGACTCCCGCCTTGTAATAATGAACTCTTGCTGATATCTCCGGCAGCCACGGCAAATCGAGCACGGCTGCCGCAACGCCCGACCATGACCGTCCGGACTCTCCAATACATGATTCACCGCCTGAAACTGATTCCATCCCGACGCCCCGCCCCCCCTGACCGGGATTCCTCCTACGCCGGCGGCCAGACCATCCGCAGGGAAATGTTCCTCATCGGCCTGTTCTGTCTGGCGACGATCGCCGTCGTCGTCGTGTCCATGCAATCCATGGGCATCTACCGCGCGGGCATGGACAGCGCCCGCGAACGGATCACCGGCGCGAACAGGCAGATTTCGTCCTATGTCGAGGCCCACCTGGAAGGCCTGGCGGCCGCGGTACGGATCATGGCCGCCACGCCCGATGTCGTGCACGGCGACACCGGCGGAGAGGAATCCCGGGAACGCGCCCGGACCTATTTCCGCTTCGTCGAACTGTCCAACCCGAACGTGAAGTACTGCTATGCCGGCTACGAAGGCGGGGAACTGCTGATCAACGGCTACACCCCGCCCCAAGGCTACGACCCGCGGGTCCGGCCCTGGTATGCCGCCGCGGTCCGCACCTGGCCCGACATGAACATCGGCCTGCCCTACCGGGATATCGTCGATGAGGAGTGGCTCGTCGCCATCTCGTCGGCCTTCTTCGACAAGTCCGGCCTGCGCGGCGTCGTTTCCGTCGACAGCACCCTGTCCAGGATGGACGGCATGCTCAACAGCATCAAATCCTTCGCCAGCCAGTCGAACTACGTCATCAACTCAGACGGTCTGCTGCTGATCCACAACGAAAAGACCGGCTTCCTCGACCGGAACCTGGAGACCATTGTCCCGGGGGCCATGGAGCTGTTCACGGGCGACGCCGGTTACGTCGAATACCTCCTGCCCGGAGCCGGGACCCGGATGGCGTATTTCACCAGGCTCAAGATAAACGACTGGATCATCGTTTCCGCCGTGGACCGGGACGAGGTCATGGCGCCGATCCGGCGCAGGATCGCGCTGACCGTGACGGCGACGGCCCTGGTCACGCTGCTGCTGGGGTTCCTGCAATTCAAGACGTACGAATCGCGTTTCGTGGAACCGTTCATGTCCCTCAAGCGGCGCATAGCCGACATCACTTCAGGCAAAGAGGCCGGCAGAAAGCCGCCGTCCTTCTCCAACGCCGAACTGGCCTCCATCGCGGACAGCATCGAGGGGATGACTCAGTCCTCCCTCCGCCGCAAGGCCGCGGAGCTGAGGCTCATCCTGGAGACGACCAGCGACGGCCTGCTGGTGCTGGACGACCGGGACAGGATCACGCACTACAACCAACGATTCCTCGAACTGTGGGGACTGCGGGACGAGCACGTCGGCGATGGGCTGGAGAGGTTCGTCATCGGGCACATCAGAGAGTCGGTCCTGCCTGAGTCCGCCGGCGGCGTGCTCGAAACACGCCACAACGACCAGAACAGCCAGCTGGTCTACCTGAAAACAGGGACCATCCTCGAACAGACGGCCCGCCCGCTGCTCGAAGACGGCAGCGTCACGGGCTGGCTGTGGAGCTTCAAGGACGTGACCATCAAGATCATGGCCGAAGAGAAGCTCAGACTGCTGGCCGCCACGGACGAATTGACGGGCCTTTGGAACCGGCGCTGCTTCATGGGCCGGGCCGAAGCGGAAATCTCCCAGGCGACGCCACTGCGCCAACCGTTGTGCCTGGTGCTCCTGGACGCGGACCATTTCAAGCGCATCAACGACACCTACGGACACGCGGCCGGAGACGCCGCCCTGAAATACCTGGCGAACACGCTGACCTCGCGCCTGCGCTCCTCGGACACCGTCGGCCGGATCGGCGGCGAAGAATTCGCCATCCTGCTTCCCAACACAAGTCTGGAGACTGCGCGTACGGTGCTCGAAGAGATTCGCACAGCTATCGCGCAAGGAAGGTTCACGCATGGCGGCAAGGAGCTGGCCTTCACCGTAAGCATCGGCATCGCCGCCATGCAGGGCGCCAGGGTCAGCGTCGACGAGTTCTTCTCCGTCGCCGACACAGCCTGCTACCAGGCCAAGGCCCTTGGACGGAACCGCACCGTGGTCCGGGCCTGCGACAGCCCACGGCCGGATGAAACCTTGAGCCAGCAGTGACGCCGCGGTCCGCGATCCGCTCGACCACTTCGTCCGGCGGGCTTGTTGCCGCGATGACTTCCGGTTAGGAATCAAGAAACTCCGCCTGTCTCACAAACACGGGAGCATCTCCATGGGCATCGACGCCGTCATCTGTCTTGCCGTGTTCTCAGGCCTCGTCATCTGCATCACGGCCAACGTGATCCACATGACCCTGGCCGCGCTGATCGGCGTCAGCATCCTCCTGCTCACGGGAATCATCACGCCGGAAGTGAGCAGGGCCGGGATTCTGGCGGTCCACCCCATCAACTCCCTCTTCGTGGGCAGCATGGTCCTCATCCGCTGCCTCGAGCCGACCCACGTCTTCCCGGCGGTGGCAGCCGCGCTTTTCAGACTCGCGGCCGGCGACGGACGCAGAGTCCTGCTGCTCCTTTTCGGCATCGTCACACCGCTGTGCGCCCTGTTCCCCAACGCAACTGTGGTCCTGCTCCTGACGCCGCTGTGCATCGAACTCGGGCACCTCTTCCACATGCCCGCGGTGCCACTGATCTGCCTGCTCATCTTCCTGGCCAACACCGCGGGACTGCTGACCCTCGTGGGAGGAGTGCCGTCCTTCATCGTCGGCAGCGCAATGGGCATGGACTACATGTCCTACCTTCGCGAGGCTGCCCCGGGCGGATTGATCGCCATCACCGCCCTGCTGCTCTGCACCCCGTTCCTGTTCCCTGCGGTCTGGAGGGCAAGACGGAAGACCCCGCGCGCCCAGAAGGCCCCCACCAGAAAGGAGCGGATCGAGAACCCCAAGGCCCTGGTCCTGCTTCTGCTGATCCTTGTGGCGGCGATACTGTCCTTCCTGTTCGGGCAGCACCTGCCCAAGCCCATCCCGCCGGTCGCCACCGCCGTCGTGGCAGGCACCCTCGCCCTGGTGGTCGCCCAGCTCACGGGACTGGCCCATTTCGGCCAGATCATCCGCTCCATCGACTGGGAAACCATCCTCTTCTTCGACTGTGTCTTCCTGATCGCCGCAGCCATGGAGGCTGCAGGGGTGTTCACGGCCATCGGGCATGCGCTCTCGGGAATCCTCGGGCCGGACGCGTGGTTCACGGCCCTGTGGCTGCTCTTCACCCTGGGCGCGGTGTCAAGCGTCATGCCGAACATTCCTCTGGCCGCCGTCATGGTCCCAACGCTCACGGCCTACCTGACGGACGCGGGCTTTGCTGCGTCCTCCGAACTGATGTCCTCCGGCGCGGCAGTCACGCCCGAGGCCAGGGCCGTCATGCTGGCCATGCTTTTCGGGGTGACCCTGGGCGGCAACGCGACCATCATCGGCGCTGTCCCGAACATCATCGCCATCACGGCCGCGCGCAAGGCCGGGGAATCCGTGACCTTTGCCGCCTTTGCCCGCCTGGGCGTGCCCGTGGCACTCATCCAGCTGTCCGCCGTCGCGGTCTGGATCTATCTGAAGTCATGAATGACCCGAGGGGCTGGCCGGATGCGGCTTCCCGGACTGCCAGAGGCGGTTGCGGCACGGCGATCCATTTTGGATCACAATGCTCGGAATTGCTCTTGACAAAGAAGCTTCCCGCAACATATTGTTTGCATTGAAGGGGAGTAGCTCCCAGTGGCAAGGTCAACAATACTGGCGCGAAAGCGCTTGGCCTTGCCGTCGGAACCAACCGATGAGCCAGACCTTCAGCATGATAAACCATGCTGGAGGTCTTTTTTTTGGATGACCTCCAGCCAAATCAGGAGGTTCCATGAAGACCGGTGCCCTTTCTCCATCCTGCGCGGCCGTCGCGCATACAAAATCAGCCTATCTCTTTTTCCCCCTTATCGCCCTGACCCTGCTCCTTTTCGCCTGGCCGGACCTGGCCGACGCAAAACGCATGGGCGGCGGCGGGTCCTTCGGCAGCAAACCGTCGTACAGCAGCGGCTACAACAAGCAGGTTTCCCCGGCCAAGGACTCCCCGGCCATGGCCAAGCAGGCTGCCCCGAGCAGCCCGTCCCGCTTCGGCGGCCTCGGCGGCATGTTCGGCGGCCTGCTCATGGGCGGCCTCATCGGCTCCATGCTTTTCGGCGGCGGATTCGCAGGCCCGGGCATGCTCGACATGCTTCTCCTGGCCATGGGCGGGTTCCTGCTGTTCAAGTTCCTGAAATCCCGCCGCGCTGCCACAGCAAATTCGGCGCCCTATGCCTACGCCGGACACGAAGAAGTCCGGAATCCGGGTTCTCACGGCGGATGGGGCCAGCAGCGCTTCGAAGCGCAGGCGCCGCCGCGGCCCGTCATGCCTCACGGCCTGGACGAGCAGGAATTCCTGGCCGGGGCGAAGGCCCTCTACACCCGCCTGCAGGCGTCCTGGGACCGCCGAGACATCGACGACATCCGCCAGTTCACAAGCCCGGAAGTGCACGGCGAGATCGCACGCCAGGCAACGCTCGACCCTGCGCCCGGCCGCACGGAAATCCTCATGGTCGAGGCGCGCGTGCTGGAGGCCCGCAGCGCAGGGACCGAAACCGTCATCAGCGTGCTCTTCGACGCCATGCTGCGCGAGGACGGCGACGGCGCACCGGCTGAGCAGGTCCGGGAAGTCTGGCACATCCGGCGCGACGAAAGCGACCCGTCCCCCCAGTGGACCCTGGAGGGCATCCAGCAACTGGAACTGTAACGACCAGCCCGGAAAGCGCGCTGCACGTTGGCAACGTCAACGTGCAGCGCATTTTTTTGAGCATTTCCCGCAGCACAAGATGCGACGCATAGCGTACGGACCGGAGGCTGAGCGGATTCCAAAGCCTACTGCTTGATCCGCAGCAGGCGCAGGCCGTTGAAGATGACGAAGAGGGACGTGCCGAGATCGGCCAGCACGGCGGTCCAGAGCGTCGCCACCTGCAGCACGGCCATCAGCAGGAACACGACCTTGATGCCCAGGGCGATGGCGATGTTGGCCTTGATGATGCCCATGGTCCGGCGCGAATGCCGGATCAGCCAGGGCAGCTTGGCCAGGTCGTCGCTCATGAGGGCCACGTCGGCGGTTTCGATGGCCGCGTCCGTGCCCATGGCGCCCATGGCCACGCCCAGGTGCGAGGACGCCAGGGCCGGCGCGTCGTTGACGCCGTCGCCGACCATGGCCACCCTCCTGCCGGCTGCCGCCAGTTCCGCAACCGCACTGGTCTTGTCCTCGGGCAGAAGGTCGGCCCGCACCTCTGTCACGCCGGTCTCGCGCGCAATCTTTTCGGCGCTGCGCCGGGAATCGCCGGTAAGCATGAGGATCGTCCCGATGCCCGCGTCCTTGAGCTGATCCAGGGCGGCCCGGGCCTGCGGCCGGACCGTGTCCTCGACGCTCAGGAAGCCCAGCACGGCGCTGCGGCTCCACACCGCCACAACCGTCCCGGCGGACTCTTCGTGACGCTCCAGCAGGGCCTGCGCCGTGGCCGACAGGACTGGCCCGTCAGCGTCGGCGAGATAGCGCATGTTGCCGACATGGTAGGTCACGCCATCGATATTTCCCGCCGCGCCGAGCCCCGGCCGGGACTGCGCATCCTCCACCGGGCCGGGGGTGATGCCCTTCGACGCGGCATGGGCGAGCACCGCCCGAGCCACCGGATGGCTGCTGCGGGACTCCAGGGCGGCGGCGATGCGCAGCAAACCAGACTCCGAAGCTTCGCCAAGGACACTGACCGCCGTGACCTCGGGCCGGCCGAAGGTCAGGGTGCCCGTCTTGTCGAGGGCCACGGCGTCGAGGCCGGCCGGGACCTCCAGAAACGCGCCGCCCTTTATCAGCACGCCGTTGCGCGCCGCCGAGGCCATGCCCGCAACGATGCTGACCGGCGTGGAGATGACCAGGGCGCAGGGGCAGGAAATGACCAGAACGACCAGCGCCTCGTACACCCACCGCATCCATTCCCCGCCCAGAAACAGCGGCGGGACCAGGGCGACCAGCAACGACACGCCGACCATGGCCGGAGTGTAGACCGCCGCGAATTTCTCCACCCACTGCACGGCCTTGGCGCGACGCGACTGCGCCTCCTCGACCATGCGCATGATGCGCGCCAGGGTGGAGTCCGAGGCGCGCTTTGTGGTTTCCACTTCCAGCGCGCCGTCGGTGTTCACGGTGCCTGCGAAAACGGGGTCGCCCGGCGCCTTGAAGACCGGCACGGACTCGCCCGTGATGGGGGCCTGGTCCACGGCGGACGAACCGGCCCGCACCACCCCGTCCAGAGGAATTCTGGCGCCGGGCTTGACCAGGACGCGCGCACCGACCGGCACGTCCGCGGCCAGGGTTTCGACCGGCTCCAGGGAAAAGGGCGAAAGGACCAGCGCCGTGTCCGGGGCCAGGGTCATGAGCGCCTCGATGGCATTGCGGGCGCGGCCCACGCTCCAGGCCTCCAGTTGGTTGGCCAGCGCAAAGAGAAAGGCCACGGACGCCCCTTCGGAGTATTCGCCGATGCCCATGGCCCCGCCGATGGCCAGGACCATGAGCAGGTTCATGTCCGGCCGCAGGGCGCGCAGCGAGGCAAGGGCCCTGGGCAGGACGTGCCAGGCGCCGACGCAGGCCGAGACGATCCAGAGCGCCCTGGCGGGCAGCGGGGCCATGTCGCTGTCCCGGAAGGCCGCCAGGACCGAACCGTGTGCCGTCATCATCAGAATCAGCCCGGCAGCCCACAGCACGCCGCTGACAAGGCAAAGTATCTCCCGCTTCCGGCGCTTCCAGAGCGAGCCCCGCGTGTCGCAGGCGCCGCCGCAACAGGCACAGGACGGCACGGCCTCCCGCACCGGCTCGGCGCGCATGCCGGCGCCGGCGACGGCCTGCTCGATCTGCTCAGACGTGACGGAAATCCCGGAAACATCAACCCGCAGCTTGCGCTGCATAACGTCGAAACCGAGCCGGGTCTCCTGCCCCACCACGGGCAGCAGGGCGCGGGTCAGGAGCGTCACCTCTTCCGCGCAGTCCATCTCTTCGATTTTATATGTAAACTGTGCCATTGTTCGATTCTCCGAAATATGCGCCGACCATGGGCGAAATCGTCCAGCGGTGCTTGCGCGACCTGTTTTCGGTCTTACCAAACACCCTGAAGCGACTTCAGGGTCAAGCACAATTTATCGGAGGCACATCATGAAAATCGGAGAACTGGCGAAACAGGCGGGATGCTCGGTGGAAACCGTCCGCTATTATGAACGGGAGGGCCTGCTGCCGCACCCGGAGCGCGGGGCCAACAACTACCGCTTCTACGGCGCGTCCCATCTGGAAAGCCTGCGCTTCATCCGAAACTGCCGCGTGCTGGAAATGACCCTGGAGGAAATCCGCGCCCTCATGCATCTCCGGCTCGATTCGGAGCGGGATTGCAGCGAGGTCAACGACATCCTGGACGCGCACATCGCCCACGTTACCGAACGGATCGACAACCTGCGCATCCTGCAGCGACAGCTCGTCTCCCTGCGGGGCATGTGCAGCCATGTCCGCCCCCGGAAATCCTGCGCCATCCTGCGGGAATTGATCTCCACCCAGGACCTGGACCCCGGCGACGACCAACCCGGCCGGCGCTGCATCCCCGGAGCACACGGCGGATGCGCGAAAACGCATGGACACTAGCTGACGAAAACGCCCGGACGCCGACTTCGGCACTGCTCGTGGCATTGCAGGGGGCTTCCTGCTTGGCCGGCCAAACCTTCGTCAGTGGATGTGAAGTCCTGCACGGCCAGTCGGAACTGACCAAGAAGTCCGCCAACTACGAAAATCCCCGGAGTTACAAGCTCCGGGGATTTTTGTTCGTTGTCGTATGGACCGTCTAATCTCTGCCGAGCAGATACCGGTAAGGGGCGATACTTCGTTCGGGCAGCCGGACAAACTGCTGGACGAATGGCGCATAGGCGGCGTTCTTCCACGCCTTGTCCGGATAGTCGTCAGAGGTGGTCCGATCCTCCACCGCGACGATGACGGTCGGAAACCCTGCCCGCATGAGTTCCAGATCCATGACCAGCCTGGAGGTCCTGCCGTTTCCGTCCCGGAAGGGATGGATGAAGACCAGATAGGACAGATGCAGGCTCTTGGCCTCGCTCCGATGCCAATGAAGAAACGCTGCATGCGATCGGCGACATTGAGGTGGTCAGGCGAGATGTCAGGGCGTCCGGAATAGCTAAAGCGTCATGGTGCATGGCCTATCCTTTTCGGCTTTCGAATCTGGCAAACGCGTTGCCCGCCCATGTCCAGCGCACCCGCCACTGGCAGCGCCAAAACCATCGTCGAAAGGATGCCCCAAACTCATTTCACTGTGAAACCAAACAAGACAAACACGGACCATACTAGGCTCGCAACCCAACCGGAACTCACCCATAGACGCAAAACCAAAATTAATTTGCAATATCAGCAGGATATTGTCTGACAACCGCCTTACATAATCATGGAAAATTTCGTCCGACTACTTGTGTCATACGAATTTTGTATGTCATAGAAGTCAACTTTGTGGGCAAATACAAAATCAATAATCCGACTTACGCATGAGTCGTAACATTCCACACAAAAGTATCAATAATATATTATTTTTTTAATAATCAACGACACACTATTAATATAATTAACAGCATAGAACATAAGATATGACAGGAATAGTTTTTAACTTAGTTGTTAATAACATTAACTTATAATTCATAAACATGAGGACAAAGTGATGAAACGTGTATTGATTTTTGTTACAATTGCAATTTTCACACAAATCTTACTTGGATGCGGAACAAAACAAATAGACACAATCGACACGTACGATAGGCAGCCAATTTCGAAACCTGGAAGCGGAGAATCCGTAATAATAAGACCGATTGCAGAAAAGTATCTAAATGACCAGGCGAATAATGCCATACTAAAAAACAATATTTTTACGCATGCATATGGATTACAATTTGTTAATATATTAAAAGATTCATATAGCAAAAACGGTTACAAGCCAATTATCACAGGTAATGTGTTAAAGAATGCAGATGACATCGATAGCGTGGCACTCGAAGCGAGTAACAACAATTGTCAATACGCCATGATATCTCACATTAATTTAGGAAAATTTGAAATCAACGATCATGTCGCCTCGAATCTTGGAAAGTCTTTAATCCCCATCGCAGGTCCATTTGTTGAAAAAAGTTCAACAATGTCTATGAGCCTCAATATTAAAATAATAATGTACGATTTAAAATCTCACAAAGTTACAATTAACAAAGAATACTCAGAAGAAAGCTCTGTTGATTACACATACACAAATTCAAATCTTGTTGAACAGATTACAAAAACAAGACTTGACTTATATGCCAAACTTGTAAGCGATGCATTATCAAAATATTGGAATGATTTTAATACAAATCTATAGCACCAGCCCGATAACAGCAGATTATCGTCTAAATTCACAACATTCTCCAAGAACCATAACATTAAATCAGCAGATTTGACACAAAATTACAAACAATCAACCATGATTAAAACGAGGTATGTAATGAAGATTATCTCTCCTCTTCTAATTATTGTAGCATGTCTTATTTTAAGTGGATGCGGAACAATTAATAATACGTTAGTAGAGAAAAACAAAACAGTTGAATATTACAGAATCTTTGACATAAAAACAGACGCCAGCAGATATACCGTTTCTGATGCCGCCAGCAATGGTCTAGGAAAAAATGTTAACGATGCTCAAGAAGCACGTCCAATCCCGATGGAAACAGAGCTACCGACAAAACCCGGCCGGTTTAAACTCGAGGACCCCTTCAAGGGAACCAGACTTGGAGTTCTCGCGAATGCGGGCGGAAATATTGGCTTTAAAGTAGCCACTTGTGATGGAGCTGTATGGTCAGCAAAAGCTACAAGAGATATAGATGGCGACTCAAATCTGACCTTAACAGCTTGCTTATTTGAATATAAAGGCGGCTATCACCTCGACCTGTACGCCATTTTTGGCAAGACCGAGGGCGGAATCATGCAAATTAGTAGAAATATGGCCCACGCAATGGTCGGAACGCCAGAACAGTGGGTTGAAAAAACATTTCTGGACATAGTCAGAGAAATTAAAAAGCAAACTGGCGCAGAAATCAATTTTATAGAAGGTTACCCAACCCCATCTGGAACGCCATGGCTGGATACTGAATAACTCATAATCAGTATTATTTATATTTATTATATATAAATATATTATTATTTTCAATCCATGATATTGTCTTAATAACC
>Ga0209066_10000087_pt1 | contig 125738 bp, 101 predicted proteins | sample All_14_2_FD_187198 | JGI IMG/M metagenome (GOLD analysis project Ga0209066, IMG submission 187198) | Freshwater microbial communities in response to fracking from Pennsylvania, USA - Allegheny Zone_MetaG_DW_15 (SPAdes) (version 2) ...
GGGGAAGGGGAAGGGGAGGTTTGCGTTGTTTGCAGTTGTTTGCAGTTGTTGGCGATGGTTTCAAGCCTGAGTGGCTCGGCGGAGCTGGGATTCGCGGAGGTTGTGGATTCGAACCGAGAGGTCGTAGGCTTGATTGAGGATGGGATCAGTGGCCTCTTTGGCGATGAAACCGAGGTCGTTGGACAGAATCAGATCGCAAGCCGTCTCCATAAGGGAGCTAAAAGCTTGGCTCGAAAAATGCGCCTGGTCTTTCAGACTGGAGCGTCCGCTGCCTTCGGCCAGATTATTGGCCACGGACACCGCTGCACGAGTCATCTGACTGGTCAGGCCAAAGCGCTCTGTGGAAGGAAATGAACCGGTGCACTGATAAACCGACCGCACCAGCTTCCGGGCATCCTGCCAGACTTCAAGTTTCTCGAAGGGGAACTCTTTTCTCATGGTTTGCAGCAATCAAGAACCTCGAGCGCACAATTGCACCCAAGGTTTCATTCAACCACTGCAAACCACCGCAAACAACTGCCAACCACTGCAAACTCAGCTCAGCAAAGACCTTAGTGTGTCGCAAATCAACGGCACTTCGACGAAGGGATTGTCCTTCTTCTCATACTCGAGGGTGAACCAGCCTTGGTAGTTGGCATCGCGCATGATCTGGATCACGCGTTTTACGTCGCTGGGCTCGCTTTCGCCTTTCGGAGCCCCTTTGCGGCTGATCTCCATTTTGAGCTGCACGTTGACAGCGTAGGGCGCGATTTTCGCGAGATCGGCATAGGGGTCTTCGGTGTGGAAGTTGCCGCTGTCGAGATTGATGCCAGCCCAGGGGCTCTTGGCGGCCTTGACCATCTTGATGAGGTTTTCAGGCTCGGCCACGATGCCGCCGTGGTTTTCCAGGCCGAGGAAGACGCCTTTCTTGCCGGCGTAGTCGAGGCATTCCTGATAGGCTTCCTGGCAGTTGGCGACCGCCTGCTCCTCGGTGAGGTCTTTGGACTGAGGTCCGGCAAAGACGCGGATGTGCGGCGCGCCCATGATGGCGGAGTAGTCGATCCACTTCTTGGTGTAAGCGATCTGCTCATTGAGCTTTTCGCCCTTTGGCAGCGCGAAGTTGTTGCCCACGGCAGTGCCGGCGAGCTGCACGCCGCGGAGGTAGGCACGGCGCTTGAGTTCCAGCAGGAAAGCCTCGTCCACGTCCGGCGGGAAAAAGTAGCTGGTCACTTCCGCGCCGGGGACGTTGTTGTCACCGCACCAGTCCACGAAATCGAGGATGCTCCACTGCGGCTTGCCGTCCTTGGGCTTCTGCTCCTTGTCGCGCATCCACTGGAAGTACTCGCGGAAGCTGTAAGCCGCGACGCCAAGCTGCATGCGGCTTTTGCCAGGACGCTTGATCGGTTCAATGGCAGGCAGGGTGGAGACGCTGAGCGCGCCGAGGCTGGTGGAGAGAAAATGACGGCGTGAGATCATGGTGATGAAAGAACGGGTTGGAATGACAGGATTAACAAGATTCCCAACTCATGAACAAGATTTCTCTTTTTGCCGCCGCTCTCTTTTTCACGTCCCTCGCTCACGCCGATCCCACCAAGGTCAAGCTTTGGCCCGAGGGCGCACCGGGGGCGAAGGGGAATGAGGACAAGGACCAGCCTTTTATCAATGTGTGGGCAGCGGCGAAGGACAAGGCCAATGGGGCTGCGTTTGTGGTGTGCCCGGGAGGTGGCTACGGCGGGCTGGCGGCGGATCATGAGGGGGTGCAGGTGGCCAAGTGGTTCAACGGCCTGGGCGTGTCCGCCTTTGTGCTGCACTACCGCCTCGGCAGCCAGGGGTATCACTTTCCCACGCAGCTCATGGATGTGCAGCGCGCCATCCGGCATGTGCGGGCGAATGCGCAGCAGTATGGCATTGATCCGAACCGCATTGGCATCATCGGCTTCTCCGCAGGCGGGCACCTGACCTCGATGGCGGCGACGATGTTTGATGAAAAGCCTGCAGGTATGACGAACGACACCATTGATCAGGTGAGCGCGCGTCCGGATGTGGCCGCGCCCACTTATCCCGTGATCTCAATGATCGAGGACTATGGCCACAAAGGCTCCCGCAAAAACCTTCTGGGACCGAATGACAACGACGAGCTGGCGAAGCACGTGAGCACAGAGACGCGTGTGACGGCCAGCACGCCGCCCATTTTCATCTTCCAGACGGATGAAGACACCGTGGTGCCTGCCGAAAACGCCGTGGCTTTCTACCTGGCCTGCCGGAAGAACAAAGTCCCCGCCGAACTGCACATCTACCGCCCCGGCCCGCACGGCGTCGGCCTGTACCTCGGTGATCCGGTGCTCGGCACCTGGAGCGGTCACCTGCGCGACTGGCTGCGGAACCAGGGCTTTCTTAAGCCGATGAAGCGCACCGCCATCAATGGCAAGGTCACCGTCAATGGCACGCCGGTGAGCTGGGGCAGTGTTGTCTTTGCCTCAGAAGATCCCTCCGCCCCCGTCGCCTGCGCACGTGTGATGCATGGCAAGTTCAAGCTGGATGAGCGGACCGGCCCCATCGTCGGCAAAGTGAAGCTGACGGTGAGCTACAGCGCTGCCGACGTCCCCGGTCTGGAGACAGCGGATGGCACCGCCACGACGAAGGAACAAAAACCCGGCGCAGGCGACTGGGTTTTCGAGGTGACTGAAGGCGCGAAGGACGTGGACTTGGCGGTCACGCGGTGAATCTAAAGAAGGCGGATTACACCAAAGAAAGCGATCGACAGGCCGAGCAGGGTCCCGGCCGTCCATGTGACCTGCGAAAACGTCGTGCGACCGCTCGGCCAGCGCCACGCGACTATGCCAGCGATGGCGGCGTTGATGGTCAGCACCGCCAGGATGGTGCCGGCAATCAGGATGAAGGTTCCGAGTCCGTTGGACTGAGGTCCGTTCTCCTTGAAGCAGGCGATCATGGTGCTGAGCACCACCAGCGCCACGGGGGGCAGCGCGAAGGAGAGCGCGCTGTAGAAGCGAATGAGCGTGATTAGCATGAATGTCTCGGGAGTCGGTGTGCCAGTTCCCGAGACATTCAAAAAGACGCCGTTGCAGCGCTCAGCCTTAGAATTTCTTGATCAGCAAGGCGGCGTTGTGTCCGCCGAAGCCGAAGGAGTTGCTCAGGACTGCGTCCACTTTGGCCGGGCGGGCGGTGTTTGGCACGACGTCCACGTCCACCTCGGGGTCGAGGTTTTCGACGTTGATCGTGGGGGGCACCACCTGGTCCTTGATCGCGTAGATGGAGGCGATGAGTTCCACGCCGCCGGCAGCGCCGAGCAGGTGACCGGTCATCGACTTGGTTCCGGAAACGAGCAGACCCTTGGTGGCATACTCGCCAAACACGCGCTTGATGGCGCGCAGTTCGCACAAATCACCGACGGGGGTCGAGGTGGCATGGGCGTTGATGTACTGCACGTCAGTCACGTTCAGCTTGGCATGGCGCAGGGCCATCTCCATGCACTTGGCCGCACCCAGACCTTCGGGATGCGGAGAGGTGAGGTGATAGGCATCGGCGGTGGCGCCATAGCCCACCAGCTCAGCGTAAATGGGGGCACCGCGCTTTTTGGCGTGCTCAAGCTCTTCGATGACGACGACGCCGGCGCCTTCGCCCATGACGAAGCCGTCGCGGTCCTTGTCCCACGGGCGGGAGGCCCGCTCAGGGTCGTCATTGCGCATGCTCAGGGCCTTCATGTTCGCGAAACCGGCGAGTCCGCAGGGGCGGATGGAGGCTTCAGCGCCGCCGCAGATCATCACGTCGGCATCGCCAAATTTGATGTTCCGCCAGGCTTCACCGATGTTGTTGTTGGAAGTCGCGCAGGCCGTGACAATGGCCATGTTTGGGCCCATGAAGCCGTATTCCGCCGCGATCATGCCGCTGGCGATGTTGGAGATCATCATCGGGATGATGAAGGGGGAGACGCGGGAAGGGGATTTCGTCAGCAGCACCTCGTACTGGGTTTCCAGGGTGCCGAGACCGCCGATGCCGCTGCCGACCATGACGCCCACGCGGTGCGGATCGAGGCTGTCAGGATTCAGACCGGCGTCTTTGGCGGCCATTTTGGAGGCTGCCATGGCAAACTGGAAGTAGCGGTCTGCGCGGCGGGCGTCCTTGTGATTGTTGAAATGGATGGTGGGATCAAAGTCCACCACCTCCCCAGCGATCTTGCAGTCGTACTTCTCGGTGTCCATGGACTGGATGCGACGGATGCCGCTTTTGCCTGCCTGGATGTTCTTCCAAAAGTCATCTTTGGTGTTGCCGACGGGGGAGATGACTCCCATGCCAGTGATGACTACGCGACGCTCGCTCATGTGTATAAATTAGGGGTTGATTCGAAAGTTGAGAGAACACGGTTTGCACGGTGGGGCAAGGAAAAACATGGCAGCGAAAGGCTTGAGACAGGAGCGATTTGGGTGTCTGGCTTGCCGCATGATTCGTTTGCCCTCCATTCTTGCCGCCGTCTTCTGGCTGACCCTGCCCGTCCAGGCGGCGTCAGACCCTGCGCTGATTCCCCCCGTGATGCGGGAATGGATGGCGGCGGAAAAGGGTATGGGCAGCATCAAAGTCGCCTTCCAGCAAACGCGCACCACGCCTGCGCTCAAGGAGCCCGTCCACGCCAGCGGACGTTTCTGGCGCATGGCAGACGGCCGGTTTCGCCTGGAACTGGGGTCTCCGGCGACGACGATCCTTGTCTTTGACAAGGAGACGGTGCGCCTCAAGGAAAGCGCGGAGGCACCCTGGCAGACCCTGAAGCCGGACGACAGCCGGGTGCGCATGTGGATGAAATTCCTCAGCGGCCGGGACATGGACCCTGAATCCCTGACAAACAACTTCACGCTCAAAGTCACCCAGCAGGAGAAGAACTTCATCACCGTGGCCATGATTCCACGGCCTCTGCTGATCAAAAAATACCTGCGGCAGCTCGACATGCAGATCGAGCCCGGCGGCAGGCGGCTCCTCGGCTTCCGGGTGGTGCAGGGGGATGGCTCCACGCTGCTGCTGAACTTTGGCCCTCCGGAGAAGATTTCTGGCGATCAGTCGGCGCTGTTTCAGGCGCAGTGAGAAAAGTTTGTGAATTAGGCACAAGAAAAGCCGGTGGGACCCGTTAACGGCGGGACAACCGCCTATGGACCCTCCCGCCGACACACCCGAGTCCATGGAGGAATCATCGTCTGATTCTGCCGTCGTTCCGATTCCCGTGTTTGCACCTGTGAGGCAGCCGAACCGGTTTGTGCGCCTGTGGCGTACGGTCGGCGGTGGGTCCCTGACTCTGAGCATTCTGATTCATGCGGGGCTCCTCGTCGTGGCGGGCTTTGTGGTCTTTGCCTCCCAGGTGTTTGACAAGCAGGTCGATTTCCTTCCCGGCGGCGGCACGCAGCAGGGCAGGGAGGCGTCTGCGGATCTCGCGCACAAGGTGCAGATGAAGCGCCAGCAAAAGCTGCAAAAGTCCCCGCACAAGCAGCGGCTCATTTCCACCAGTCTTGATGCCACACTGACCCTGCCGGAGGCTCCGCTGGATGTGCTGGACATGCCGGACCTTTCATCGCTCTCAGGCGGTGGGAAGCTTGGCAGCAGCGGTTTCGGGATCGGCGGCGCGGGGGGCGGCTTTGGCAACGGCGTGGGCATGGGCGCCCTGTCCGGCAGGAGCTTCAAACCGCTCATGATGTTTGGCAAAGAGCTCAAGGACACGCGCAAAATGGCCGTGGTGATGGATGTCTCTCGATCCATGACCAAGTTTCTCCCCCTGGTGGCCAAGGAGCTGGACAAGGTGGCCTTTGGCAGTCCGCTGGTGCTCTATTTTGGCTGCGGCCTGATGAAACCGCCGCCCAAACTCGACGACGAGATCAACCCCGTCAGCAGCGATAAATTCCGGGCTTTCTGGCAGGCATGGGAAGGCAAGACGTCGCTCAAGTTGCCCGCGGCAGAACGCAGGAACATCCGGTACGACCCCGCCAAGCCCATGCCACTGGAAGCGATCTTCGAGCTGATGAGCAAGCGCCAAAACACCTGGTTCGTCGAGTTCAACGGCATCACCTTCGCTTCGACCGCCCTCATGTCGAAGGAGGTCATGGAAGCTGACACGATCTACTGGTTTGCCGATTTCATGGACCGGGTGGACTCCGAGCAAATGAAGCTCGTCCTGAAAACGCTCAAGAAGCGCAAACAAAAGCTCTACATCCACGCCTCCAAGGAGGGCCGCTCTTTCGTGCAGGTGCGTGATGAACTGGTGATACCGTCCGGTGGCGAAGTCATTCTGCCGCAGAACGAGGAACCGCCGAAAAAGAAGAAGGACAAAATCGCGGCTCAGTAATCCCGGTTCAGCAGGTGGTCTGAGAGCTGGCGCAGACGCAACGCGGCGTCACCAAACACATCCAGCGCGCGATGAGAAACCTCGGTGAGGCGGTGCGCCTCAGCGCGGGAGGCCTCCAGGCCCATCAGCGCCGGGTAGGTGCTCTTTTCCGCCGCGATGTCCTTGCCGGCGCTTTTGCCGAGTTTCTCGCTCGTCTGCGTCACGTCGAGGATGTCATCGATGATCTGGAAGGCCAGGCCGGTGGCCATGCCGAATTCATGCAGCGCCTGCAGTTGCTCCGCGCTGGCGCCGGCGCTCATGCCGCCCAGTTTCACGCTGGTGGTCAGCAGTGCGGCGGTTTTGCCCTCATGGATGAAGCGCAGGTCTTCCAAGGGAAGCTTTTTGCCCTCGCCTTCCAGATCTGCCACCTGCCCGCCCACGAGATGCAGGCTGCCGGCCGTGCGTGCGAGCTCCAGCACCATCACAGCGGTGGGATGCTGTGCATCCATGGGGGTCTTTGTCACCAGTTCAAACGCAAGAGCCTGCAGGGCGTCACCGGCCAGCAGGGCCATGGCCTCGCCATAAACCTTGTGGCAGGTGGGCACGCCGCGGCGCATGTCATCGTCGTCCATGCAGGGCAGGTCGTCATGAATGAGGGAGTAGGTGTGCAGGCATTCGACGGCGCAGGCATTGTAGATCGCATCTTCCGCTTTGCCGCCGCAGGCTTCCGCCGCCGCGAGGCAGAGAATCGGCCGCAGCCGTTTGCCGCCCGCGAACATGCTGTGGCGCATCGCCCGGTGCAGCGTCATAGGCCGGGTGTCGGAGCCCGGGATGAGGCGGTTCAGCGCTGCATCGACAAACTGGCAGCGCTGGGCGAGGTATTCTTTGAGGTCCGACATGGAGGTACTGTGAAGCCGTGAGTCCGCCGCAATTCAAGCCCGATTAATGGAGGTGAACCGCTAAGCCTAAATTCAATTTCTTCAGGTTATTTGTGCCATGCAGAATGGATGATCGCTATGATCATGACTAAAGTCATGTAGTGAGGGGAATTGTCGCGAATAAGACAAATCTGTGAAAGATAAGCCGCACATGGTTTCAACAAAGGCGGCTAAATCATTCATTCCTCAAGGTTTGAAAGAGTGGGGGGATCACCCTCATGAGCGGCATTTGTCCGCCAATTGGATGGTGTTCGTCGCCGCAGTGATTCTGGCATGGGTCAGCCTGATGCCGATCCTTTGGATCGGTTATTTGATGGTTCAGCGGGGCATGATGACCACGGCGTCGAAACTGGGTGCTTGCGGTCTCCTGGCTTTTGGCTGGAACCTTTTCCTCCTGCGGCGGCTGTTGTATGACCTCTATCAGGAGGACGGCTCCAGAGAAGAAAGGACGTTCAACAACCTCCAGATCGGCGGGTTCTTCGCAGTGCAGTTCCTGCTGGCCCTTGCCTGCCATCATCTGGCGGGGTCGTTTAATCCCATCGGCATGCAGCAGTGGTTTTGGATGCCAGTCGCGGGTTTTGCCGGAGTGATCTTGAGAAGCCGGATGCACATGATTCTGGTGCTGCTCATAATCCTGGTCTTTTCCACCGCGCATGAATACGCCGTGCGGGGCATGGACCGGGCGGTGTACTGGGTGTGTGGCCAGACCACCATCAGTGTGTTCATCATGGGCTGCTGTTTTGCAATGACGCAGGCGTCGAGGCAGCGCATGAACACGGCGAATATTGCGGCGAAACTGCGCTCTGCCAATGCCCTCTTGGAACTGCAGGCGGATCAGGCGGCGGTGCTCGCCGTGGCGCAGGAGCGCATCCGCCTGGCCCGGGAGATTCACGATGCCGTGGGGCACAGCCTGACCGTCGTGGGGGTGCAGCTGGATGCGGCGGAGTCCTTGTGGCAGCAGGACCCCGACCGGGCTCTGGAATCGATCCAGAAGGCCAGGCGTGCCAGCCGGGAAGGGCTGGCGGAAATCCGGCGTTCGGTTTCCGCCATGCGTGCCACGCCGCAGGAGGAGCGCACCCTTGTCAACTCCCTGACCTCCCTGATCACCAGTGCTGAACGCCCCGGGCTGAAGCTGGTGCTGCAGCAGTCCGGGCGGTCTCGTTCCCTGCCTTCTTTGGTGGAGATCTCACTGTATCGCTGTGCGCAGGAGGGCATCACCAACGCCTGCCGGCACGCGGGCGCATCGGAAATCACGGTGCATCTCGATTTCACCTCGGACTCGAGCGTGACGCTCAGCGTGGTGGACAATGGCCGGGGATTCAGCACCATTCCCGAAAGCAGCCATGGTTTGAAAGGCCTGCGCGAGCGTGCGGCACTGCTAAATGGGCAGTTTTTCGCAGGAACAGCACAGCATGGAGGCGGCTGCTGCCGCATGGTTGTCCCGGCATGAACACATGACTTTACCTATCAAAATTCTTCTTGTTGATGATCAGCCGTCGTATCGCGAAGCGATTCATTCCGTGCTTGAACTCGACGGCGGCGTGAAGGTGGTGGCCGAGGCCTCAAATGGCGAGGAGGCCGTGCGCATGACCGGCGAGCACAAGCCGCACGTCGTGCTGATGGACCTGCGCATGCCGGTGATGTGCGGGGCTGAGGCCACACGGCGGATTCGGGCCGGCCATCCTGCGGTGCGTGTCCTGGTGCTCTCCCTTTTTGATCAGAAGGAGGATGTGTTTTCGGCGCTGCAAGCCGGAGCCTCCGGGTATGTGCTCAAAGAAACATCCTCGGCGCAACTCCTGGATGCCATTAAGATCGTCGCTGCAGGCCAGACCTATTTGCAGCCTTCCATTGCGACGACCGTGGTGACGGAGTTCAATCGTCTCCTCCATTCCAGCGCGCCGAATGACGAAGATCGCCGCCTAGCAAGCCGGCTTTCTCAACGCGAAGTGGAGATTCTTCGGCAGCTGATGCGGGGCAGGAGCAACAAGGAAATCGCCGCCGCCCTGGACCTCACCGAAGGGACGGTGAAAAATCACATGACCCGCATTCTGGACAAACTGCAGGTGCCCGACCGCACCGGCGCCGCACTCAAGGCGCGGGACCTGGGACTGGGGTGAAGCTTACCGCGTCAGGAGCTCCTCGCCGCGATAGATCACGCGCTCGACCATGCCCTGAAGCGTCTTGTCGAGGAAGGGGGTGTTGATGCTCTTCGACTTCATGAAGCCGCGGCTGAAGGTGGTGGTGCGGGCGGGATTGAAGACGATGAACTCGGCGGTGCCGCCTTCCTTGACGGGCACAGGCGGCAGCTTCATCAGACGGCGTGGCTCGGCGCTGTAGCGCCTGACGATGAGGCCCCAGTCGAGGATGTCCTTGGAGATGTAGCAGTCGTAGAGGGAGACGAGGGCGGTTTCCAGACCGGTGATGCCAAAGGGGGCGCTGGCAAAGTCCTGATTTTTCTCAAACGGGGTGTGCGGGGCGTGGTCGGTGGCGATGACGTCAAACCAGCCGTCCTTGAGCCCTTGGAGCAGCGCGGCGTTGTCCTCCGGCGTGCGCAGCGGCGGGTTCATTTTAAAATGTGTATCGTAGTCGCCGATGTGCTCGTGATTGAACATCAGGTGATGCGGTGTGACCTCGCAGGTGACGCGGATGCCGCGATCCTTGGCGCGCTTGATTGTGCGCATGCCTTCGATGGTGGTGACGTGCTGGATGTTGAGATGCACGCCGGTGTATTCCGCCAGGCGTATGTCGCGTGAGATGCAGATCTCCTCGCTGATGTTTGGAATGCCGGGCAGGCCGAGTGAATAGCTGATTTTGCCCTCGTGCATGCAGCCTTTGCCGGTGAGCGCCTTGAGTTCGCAATGGCTGGAGAGCGGCAGGTCGTAATCGCGTGCGTATTCCATCGCGCGCCGCAGCACCTGGGGGTTATCCACGGCGTAACCGTCATCGGTCAGCATGACGCAGCCGGCGGCCTTCATGCCGGCGATGCCGGCGAGCTCCTCACCCTTGCGGCCCTTGGTGATGGCGCCGCTGGTGTAAATGCCGGAGCCGATGCGCGTGCGGCGGGCGCTTTCCAGCACGCTGCGCACGACGCCCGCATTGTCGATGGCAGGGGAGGTGTTGGGCATCATGACAAAGCCGGTGACGCCGCCGTTGATCGCGGCCTCGGCACAGGAGGCGATGTTCTCCTTGTCCTCCTGCCCGGGCTCCCGGGCGTGGACGTGGATGTCAAACAGCCCGGGAAGGAGAATGCGGCCGGTGCAGTCGATGACCTCTGCGTCATCGACGCCTGTGATTCCCGCAGCGACACCGATGATCTTGTCTCCCTCGACGAGCACATCGGCATTCTGGAGCTGGGGGCTGTCTTCGCTGGCGATCCGGGCGTTGCGGTAGAGGCGTTTCATGAAGCCATGATGTCAGTCATGAATTCCGCCAGTGCAAGCCTGTGAAATCAGATCGTCGGGACTCTTCTTGACCGGTGCAGGAGCATCCAAACCACCCTCACTTCTTCCGCACGTAGAGCAGCGCCCGGTCATGGGTGAGGAGGCAGAGGTCGAGGCGGCCGTCTCCGTTGAGATCGAGAGCCCCGTAGTCATGGGGTTCGTTTTCGAGGCCGGTTTTGCCACGGAAATGGGGGTCGGTTTCAAAGACGCGGAAGTACATGCTGCTTTCCCATTTCTGCCCGGCGACAGGCTGGAAGAACTCGATCACGCGGCTTTTGGAAGTGTCGAGCAGGGCGATGTCATCGACGTCTTCACCGGAGAACGAGGCGGCGATGAGGTCTGAGGGCGTGGTGTCCTTCAATTCGCTGTCAAAGCTGGCCACGGTTTCAAGTTTGAGCGTGGAGCCGTCAAGGGGGGCGAGCTGGAAGCTGGTTTTGCCAAGCAGCAGCAGCTTGGTGCTTTTCTCAGCGTTCATCAGCACGCACTGCTCGGGAGTCATGGCGGGCAGTGCATGGGTGTGGTCGGCGCGATAGACGCGGTCCGCACCTGCGGCGAGTTCATAAAGTTTGCTGTGGGTGGCATCAATCAGCAGCACGGAGACCTTGCCGTCCTTGCGGGAGACCAGCGCGCTGTGCAGCTCTGCGGCGGCATCGGGCGCGTTAAACTGCTCCACGATGGCAGCCTTGCCTTCGGCATCGACCTTGAATGCGCGGGCGAGCTGCTGATGGGCGATGATGATCTCCGCCTTGCCGTCGCCATCCAGATCGCCCATGGTGAGCGCGGCGGGGGCGAGCTTGCTGACGAACGAATCCGGGATGCCTTCCACGCGCTTGTAGGGCGCTTTGGCATCGGCGGTGTTCAGCAGCAGTTGCATGGGGCCGAGATTGGAAAACAAGGCGAGATCGCTTCGGCCATCCTGATTTGCATCCACGACACGGATGCCATTGATGCGACCTGTTTTGACGGTGAGCTCCTGCGTGGTGGCGGTGAAATCCTTGGCTCCAGCCGTTTTGCGCAAGGTGACGAGCTGGGGCTTGGATTTGATCTCGGTGACGCAGAGAACGGCTGAATCGGTGGTAAGGGTGAGGAGCGTTTCTCCCTCTTTCGCCTGATAGATGATCTCGGGGTAGAGCAGTCGGTTGTCCTGCCAGCGGGCCACGCCAATGGACTGCTCGCCCGGGCTGAGCAACACGAGCTCAGCTTTTTTATCACCATCCACGTCGGCGACCGCCAGGGACTCCACACCGCTGAGGATAGGAAACTCACGCCCCTCCTTGAAGGTTCCGCCGGCGCTGCCTTGGAACAACCAGGCACGTGCGGCTTTAGGCTCGGACATGATGACGTCGGCATGCCCGTCTCCGGTAAGATCCCCATAGGCCACCGCACCGTTTTTGGATTCCGTGGGAGGCATGGCGTAGCGGATGGTGGCGGCGCGGTCGGCGTCAGGTTCGGCGGCGCCTTGAGTCAGCTTCGCGACTTCCACCATGTGCGTCTCGTCCTGAATCCAAGCCACGCCGGTTTTGCCGGCACCCAGGCGAATCGCATGGAGCCAGTGGCGTGCGGCGGGGATTTCGAGCCGCCATTCCTCGCCAAAGGTGGTGCCTTCATGCTGCAGGCGGACAAGCAGCGCATCACCCTCCGGCGCGGTGTAAAAAAGGTCGGCACGCCCGTCACCGTTGAGATCGGTGCTGTTCAATCCCGCGCAGCCGCCTTCGCCCAGGGCGTAGTTTTGCGGCTCCGCCCATTCCCCGGGCTGGGTCTGCAGCAGCACCATCAAACGCGTGCCGGTAAGCAGGGCGATGTCATCGCGGCCGTCTCCGTTCAAATCATGAACGGCCAGCACTTCGGTGTCGTCTGCCGTGGAATCGAGGGTGAATTCACGCTTCGCCGCCCACGCTCCTTTGGCGTCCTGCATGCGCAGAACGAGTTTGTCCTCGTCCGTGATGAAAGCGATGTCCGCCTTCTTGTCACCATTCCAGTCACCCACGGCCAGAGCGAGCGCGGCATGGCCGATGACAAGCGGCTGCTTGTCAAAGCGGGAGACTTCCAGCACCGGATTCCAGCGATCCGTGCGGGCGGACTTTTCCGGGGCGCCAGATTGAACGCCGTCCTTGCGCTGGAGGAGAAACTCGATGCGTGCACGTGAGGCGTTGATGATGGCGAGGTCGGTCAGACCATCGCCATTGAAGTCAGCGGCGTGCGGGCTGGCGGTGTTCCAGTCGAGCTTCACGATCTCCGGGCCGTCGAAATACAGTGCGGGCTTGTCGGCAAGGGCGCTGGTCGCAAGGAGCAACGGCAGGAGGGCGAGACGCATGGCGTGCGGTGAAGGTGGGGAAGCTTACTTGGCCTCGACGGGAGTGGTCAGGTAGTGAACCTGAATGGCGTCCGGATGGGAGTAGCTGGCACTAAGCAGGCTGCCAAAGTAGCGCTCAAAGGTCTCGTTGGAAGGACGTGCGCTGGAGTCAAACCAGCTTGTGGCCGCGGCTGCAGCGGCTTCTTCGGGCGCCAGGGCCTTCTTGCCGGGCCCCTTCTTTTTCGCGGCGGCCTTGGCTTTGGCGCTGCCGGCTTTGCTTTCCAGCGTGGCGGCGGCGGTGGCGATCGTGTTCATCAGGCGGCCTGCGTCCGTGACACCGATGGCGCTGTAGTTTTTAGGGACGAGAGAGAGGAGGTTCTGCACATGCGGATTGTCCCAGATGCTGGGGCCTGAGGGGTCCTTCATGCGGCCCAGAATCTTTTTGAGTGTGTCCTGGCCGCCGACGGAGATGAGCAGATACTTGCCGGTGTTGCAGTAGGCGACTTCGGTGGCGGCATTGGACGTCTGGGTGAGCTTGAGCGTGTTGATGGTGAAGCCAAGATAATCACTCTCTTCAAACGCACCGAACCCGGCGCCGACGAAACGTTTGAGACCTTCAAGGACGCCACCGAGCTTGTCGGCATCCTTGATCTTGAATCCCATGACCTGGCTTTCCTTGGTGCCGTTGCCATCCTGCACCTGAATGACTTCGTCAGCCAGGCTGCCAAAAAGATCCTCACGGATCTTGAAGCCCATCTGGCCTTCATACTGCGGGATCTGCATGGTGACGATCATCGCCATGGGGCCAAGTTTTCCAATCATGCCAAGGACCGAGTCGTAAACCGTGCCAAAGTCCACCCGTGAAACACTGGCGGTCAGGATGCCGGCGGGGATGAAAGCGGGCAGTGTCACTTCATTGCCGCTGCCGCGCATCAGGGAGAGCAGGCCGGTGGGCTTCTCGGGATGCAGGATCGTCAGGTCCATGCGGGATTCTGTGTCTGTCAGTTCCGCTGTGAGCGCGAATGCCTGCAGTTCCTGCGCGCCAAGCATGTCCAGAAACATCTTCGGCTGGAAATTCAAACCTCCGGCGTTGCCCTTGCCCTCTGCATTCTTTTTGGCCTCTGCGGCGGCGAGCGCCTGTTCGCCGAATTCGAGCAGCTTGACGCCATTGAAGTAGATCAGCATGTCTCCGCCGCCGTGGGTCATCTGGCCGATGCGTGTGAGATGCTCGCGTGCAAGTCCGGGTGGATCACCGGCATTGTTCTTCAGGGCGCCGATCATGTATTCCATGAGGGCGCGGGTGTTTGCCTCGACCATCACATCACCGACGACCGCCCAGGCCATGACCCAGGGCGCATCCTCGGCCTCCGACAATGCGGCGATCTGCACGCTCACGCCGCCGATGTCCTCCGTGCGGACCTTCAGGTCGGCGTTTTCTTTCTTCTTGGATTCCACTTCAGCGAGCTTGTGGGCCTCGATCTCCTTCTGCTTGCCGGCGATTTCACACAGCGAGACATTGGGCGGATTTTTGTCGAACTGGGAGAGGTCTCCGATCACCAGGTAGCTCACCAGCGCGCCGGGGTAGTCCTTGAGCGTGTCGTACATGCCGCTGCCATAGGTGTCCTTGAAAAACTTGTCCCAGGGGGCCTCGCCGTCTTTGCGCATGGGGGCCATCCAGCGCTTGGCCTCGTCATCCTGCATGAACTTCGCGTAGCTGCTCTTGTCCCAGTCGGCCAGCAGCTCGGGGGTGTTCTTGATGGCGATGACACCCACGGTGTCCTTCGGCATGAGATTGTACCATTGCTCCAGCCGGTCAGCGGCGGAGGCGGGGAGGATGCTGGCAAGCAGCAGCGAAAAGAGTAGGGATGCGCGTTTCATAGAATGGGGTTGGTTAGGCGGGTTATACCATGTACAGAAAAATCACCCGCCTGTGGTTACAGTTTCCGGCTTCATTTTTTCTTCTGGCGGTGCCGGCGGGGAAAGATAGCGGAAGCCGCTGTTCGGATTGCGCGGATCGAAGGCGAAGGCCTCGCGATTTTTCAGGAAGAGCTTCAGCACGTTGGAAGGAATGGAAAACCCCAGGCCTTCGACGCCGACGCCGGCGGCCTTCATGTTGTTCACGCCCACGACCTCGCCGCGTGCGTTGAAGAGCGGCCCGCCGGAGTTGCCGGGGTTGATCTGCGTCGTGCTCTGAATGTACCAGCGCCCGCCGCTTTCACGGGCGCGAATGCTGACGATGCCTTTCGAAACCGAACGCTCCAGCCCCAGCGGGCTGCCGATGGCAAACACATCCTGGCCTTGCGTGAGCGCATCAGAGTCGCCGATGGGGACGAAAGGCAGATGGTTCACGGCGTCATCGTCGATCTGCAGGATGGCGAGATCGAGGAAGCCGTTCATGGCGATGATCTTCACCTTCGTGAACTGCTGCTTTTCCAGGCCGTCTGGCTTTTTGCGGTACACCACCACGGTGATCTCGCGCTCGCCGGCGATGACGTGCTGGTTGGTGATGACGTAGCCGAGCTTGTTGATGATGAAGCCGGAGCCAAGGCCGGATGCCGTCTGGATCTGCACCACGGACTCCGCCACGCGCTGGACGTTCTTTTCCACCGTCATGGCCTCGCGTGAGGGCTCCACGTAATAAATGTCCTCCCCTTGCACAGCGGCGGTTTTAGCCGCTGAGGTGCCGGCTTTTTCAAAGATGGAAATCTCCGAGCGCGGCACGGTGAGAACGGTGTGGCCAAGATCCAGCACGATGGCGTCCTCGCGGTCCTTGAGCACTTCACCACGCAGTTCCGCCCCGTTTTTGAGCACGATCTTGACGTTTTCCGCCGACAATGGCGAGGCTGCAAGGCAGGCCGCCACCAGGATTCCGAAGCTCAGGTTGTTTCGCATTACGGATTGAAACTCTAGCGGACGAGTTTGAGGATACGAGTTCTTTTTGCACATCTTGACTCGACGAACGTCCGCGCATCTCATGCGCTGATGCCCGCCAATGCTCTCATTTCCTCCGCCCAGACCCTGCGTGAAGACCTGCGTCACCTGCGTTTTGCCGCCCCTGTCGAGTATGTTTATCAACCCCTCGACTACGCGTGGGCGCCGCATGAGGCCTACCTGCGCCGCTTTGGCAGCACTCATAAAAAGGTTGTTTTGGTGGGGATGAACCCCGGCCCCTTTGGCATGACGCAGACCGGTGTTCCCTTTGGGGAAATCGCCGCCGTGCGTGATTGGATGGGCATCCATGAGCCCGTGGGCAAACCGGAGCGCGAGCATCCGAAGCGGCCAGTGGTCGGGTTTGACTGCCCGAATTCCGAAGTCAGCGGCAGGCGCCTCTGGGGCCTGTTTGCCCAGAGGTTTGGCAAGGCGGAGGCTTTCTTCAAAGACCACTTCGTGGCCAACTACTGTCCGCTGGTATTCATCGAGGCCAGCGGCCGCAATCACACGCCTGACAAACTTCCCGTCGCCGAAACCACGGCCATGGAGGCCGCCTGTGATCTTCATCTGCAGGCCGTCATTGCCGCCCTCCAGCCCGAGTGGGTGATCGGCGTGGGAGCCTTCGCCGAAGAGCGCGCGAATCGTGCGAAGGAAGTCATGAACGGCAGCTTCAAAACCGGTCGCGTGCTGCACCCCAGCCCTGCAAGCCCCGCCGCCAACCGCGACTGGGCCGGGGCGGCCACAAAGCAGCTCGTGAAGCTGGGCGTGTGGGAGTGATTTACCCTTCTGTTTTCGGTCAGTCTGCTTTTTGAGGTCACACGCAGCCGGGCTCCTGATGCAACAACTCCGCCACAGGAGCGTTCAAGGCAGCATGAACAAGATTCGCAATCTGGTGTTTATGCTTGGGGTGATGCTGGCCTCTCTGACCTGCAGCTACGCGGAAGACAAAACCGTGCCTGTGGCGAATCCCGCCGAGGCGGCGAAGAACACTCCGGCAAAACCGGCGGCTCCGGTGCAGCCACCGGGAGCGGCGGAACTCCGTGCTGGAATAACGAAGGGCCTCGGTTTTATCGCAAGGGAAGGGGAGGAGTGGATGACCGCCAAAAACTGCAACGGCTGCCATCACATGCCGGAGATGCTCTGGAGCCACCGCGAGGCAAGGCGGCGTGGGTTTGCCGTGGATGACAAAAAGTACGACGAATGGCTCGCGTGGGCGGTGGAACGCGCGACGGACAAACGGCCTGGGCTGGAAGAAGCCGCGCTGATGATCCTGGCCCTGCCGGAGCGGCCCGCGCCGGAGTTGACGAAGCTGCTCGCGGCAGAGCAAAAGCCGGATGGTTCATGGAGTCCCGCAGGACAGTTCTCCGGCATGCAGAAACGCGGCGCGGCGGATGCGCGGGCCAACACTCTCCGCCTCAACCTGATCGCCCTCGCCACGCCGCACCTCGCAGCGCCTGAAGTAGATGGAGCACGTGCCAAGGCTGCCGCCCTGCTGCAAAAAAAGGACACGCCCTCCACGATGGAATCGCTCGTTTTCCGTATTCTTTATGAACGCCGTTTTGGCAGGCCGGATGAAGCCCGTGCTCTGCTCAAGGACATCGTCAAACGGCAGCGCGGTGATGGTGGCTGGAGCTACATCCTCGGCGAAAACATGAGCGACGTTCTCGCCACCGGACAGGTGCTTTTTGTGTTGCAGGAAAACGCCGCCGATCCACCCACGGCGGAGGCCATCGCGCGTGCCCAGCATTGGCTGCTTCAGACTCAGCGCCCCGACGGCAGCTGGCCCATCGACATCACGCACATCAGCCAGCTCGACCGCAGCGGCCCTGCCAAGGCGAAGTCCTTCAAGGCCGCCAGTGACATCTACACCTATTGGGGCAGTTCGTGGGCTACGATCGGCCTGTTGCAGGGCGTGCCGGTCAAGTAGGGCACGCAAGCGGTCGGTGCTTGCCGCGCACAAAAACATCGCCTATTCCTCAGGCCTTATGTCAGCCATCCCCGCCGAATTTCCTGGAGTCACCGCCGTCACGAAAGCGAACGTCTATTTTGACGGCAAAGTCGTCAGCCACAGCATCCTGTTTCCTGATGGCAGCAAGAAAACTCTGGGCCTCATCTATCCCGGCGATTTTCATTTCGGCACCGCCAAGGCCGAGCGAATGGAGATTGTCGCCGGTGACTGCGTCGTGAAGCTCGACGGCAGCGAAGCCAAAACGGCCTTCACGGGCGGCCAGTTCTTCGATGTCCCCGCAAACAGCGGCTTTGACATCACGGTCAGCTCCGGCATTTGCGAGTATATCTGCTCGTTTCTGGATTGATCCTGCCGCATCGGCTGAACGGTCTCTTCACACATTCTTAACTCCGCCCTGAAGGGCGTTCACTGGAGGCTGGAGAGTTTCCGCTGATCATCACGCCGTCATGAATGACACAACAGACAAGACCGGCCATCCCAAGCTTTCCACGACGACCCTCGTCATCGCGGCGCTGGGGGTGGTTTTCGGCGACATCGGCACCAGCCCGATTTACACGCTGAAGGAATGCTTCAGCCCGGAAAGCCCCCACCACGTCATTGCGACGCATGACAACCTGCTGGGGGTAGTATCGCTGGTGCTGTGGGCGCTGATCGTGCTCATCTGCGTCAAGTATCTCGTCTTCATTCTGCGTGCCGACAACAAAGGCGAGGGCGGCGTGCTCTCGCTCATGGCGCTGGCCTCGCATGGCATGTCGGAGGCATTGAAACGCCGCACGGTGATCTTGCTTCTCGGTCTGTTTGGCGCAGCGTTGTTGTTTGGAGATGGCATCATCACTCCCGCCATTTCGGTGCTCAGCGCCGTGGAGGGTCTGAAGGCTGGAGGGTTGCTCGGCAAGCCGCCGACGGAATTGGGTGAGGCATTGCGGTGGGATGTGCACATGGAGTGGCTCATCATGGGCATCACTATCGTGATTCTAATTGTGCTGTTTTCAGTTCAGTTTCTTGGCACGGCCAAAATGGGACGCTTTTTTGGTCCCATCACCGGCCTTTGGTTTGTGACACTTGCGGTGCTCGGTGTGACGCACTTGGTGCAGGAGCCGGGAATCCTCGCGGCTTTCAATCCCTGGCATGGCTGGCACTTCTTGACCATCGGCGGCCACAAGTCGTTTGTGATTCTGGGGAGCGTGTTTCTGGCCGTCACTGGCGGAGAGGCGCTGTATGCGGACATGGGCCATTTTGGCGCGGGGCCGATTCGTCGGGGGTGGTTCACGCTCGTGCTGCCGGCGCTGGCATTGAACTACCTCGGCCAGGGGGCGATGCTCATGCAGCACCCGGATCTGGCGCATGCGCCCTTCTTCCAGATGGCCCCTGCGTGGGCCGCGCTGCCGCTGGTGCTGTTGGCCACGGCTGCGACGGTGATCGCCTCCCAGGCGCTCATCACCGGCACCTACTCGCTCACGCTCAGCGCGGTGCAGCTGGGTTATCTGCCGCGACTCAGCATCCGCCACACCTCGGAGCATGCCCAGGGGCAGATCTACATTCCGTTGGTGAACTGGTTGCTCATGCTGGCCTGCATCACGCTGGTGCTGGCGTTTCGCAGCTCGACGAATCTCGCCGCCGCCTATGGCGTGGCCGTGACCATGACCATGCTCATCACGACCGTGCTGTTCTACTTCGTCGCGCGCCATCTGTGGCATTGGTCACTGCTCAAGACGCTGCCATTGTGCCTGCTGTTCGCATCCATCGAGCTCGCTTTTCTGAGCGCCAATCTGGTGAAGTTCTTCGACGGCGGCTGGTTCCCCATCGTCGTTGGTGTGGGCATCTTTACGCTTATGACCACCTGGGCCACGGGCCGCCGCCTGGTGCGCGCCTCGATGGAGAAAAGTTCGCTCAGTCAGGAGACACTCTGCCAGAGCATCAAGCGCAGCCCGCCGGTCACCGTGCCCGGCACCGCCATTTTCATGTCGAGCACCAGCGGGCGCGCGCCCATCGCCCTGCTGCACAGTTTGAAACACTACCGTGCCATTCATGAACGCGTCATCTTCATGACGCTGATCACCGAGGACGAGCCCTGGGTGCCGCCGGGCCGCCGTGTGGAAGTCGAAAAAATTGCCGAAGGTTTCTGGCGTGTGACGGGACGCTATGGATTCATGCAAAAGCCTGATGTGCCGCGTCTGCTGCACCACTGCAGCAATCAAGGTCTCGAAGTTCAGGCGGAGAAAGCGACCTTTTTCCTCGGCCGTGAAATCATCGTGCCAAGCCCGAAACCTGGCATGGTGAGATGGCGCGAGCACCTCTTCGCCTTTGCCAGCAAGCTGGCGCAGCAGCCGGCAACCTACTTCCGGATACCCGTGGGCCGGGTGATCGAGCTGGGACAGCAGGTGGAGATTTAAGCGTTGCGTTAACGCTTTTTTGACGCCGTAGGTCCCGCCTTTAACTCGGCAGGATCCGGGAAGCGGGCATCGTGGGGGTGGTTCAACATCCACCACGCCATGAACGATCTCCTCTACCTCGGCCTCACAGCGGTCTGTTTCTTACTGGCCGCACTCTACACACGAGGCTGCGAAAATCTCTAACTCCCCGCCCACCATGGAAACCCTCATTGTCGGGCTCATCGCCCTCGCCCTGCTCGCCTACCTCATGGTGGCGATGCTGCGTCCTGAAAAATTCTAACGCTCGCCCTCCATGCACTCCACTGACTGGCTGCAATTCGCCCTGTATCTGGGCCTCCTCACGCTCATCACGAAACCGATGGGGCTGTATCTCATGCAGGTGCTCGATGCTGACGGGCGCACCTGGCTCGACCCGGTACTCAAACCGGTGGAAAGGCTCACGTACAAGCTGATCGGCGTCGATCCGCATCGCGAGCAAACGTGGCAGCAGTACACCTTTTCGATGCTAGCCTTCAGCCTCGTGGGAGTGGTGTTCACTTATGCGATCCTGCGTTTGCAGGATGTGCTGCCGCTGAATCCTCAGGGCCTTCCCGCGCTGAGCCATCATCTGGCCTTCAACACGGCCGTCAGCTTCACCACCAACACCAACTGGCAGAGCTATGGCGGCGAGAGCACGATGTCCTATTTCGCGCAGATGGTGGGGCTGACGTTTCATAACTTCGTCTCCGCCGCTGTCGGCATCGGCATCGCTGCGGCGCTGGTGCGGGGCATCGCGCGCAGTTCCGCAAAGACCCTCGGCAGCTTCTGGGTCGATCTGGTGCGCGTGACGTATTACCTTCTGCTGCCGATCTGTGTGGTGTTTGCCATATTCCTGGTCTCGCAGGGCATGATTCAAAACTTTGACGCCTTCACAAAGGCGAAGACGCTTGAAGGCGCGGAGCAGGTGATCGCCCAGGGGCCGATGGCCTCACAGGTGGCCATCAAGATGCTGGGCACCAACGGCGGCGGCTTCATGAATGCGAATGCCGCGCATCCTTTTGAGAACCCAACGCCGCTTGCCAATTTCGTGCAGATGCTCTCGATCTTCGCTATCGGCAGCGGAATGACCTACTACCTCGGTCGCATGGTCAAAAACCAGGCGCATGGCTGGGCCGTGTGGGCCGCAATGATGGTTCTCTTTGTCGGTGGGGTGTTTGTCTGCGCTCACTATGAAGCGGCGGGAAATCCGATCCATCAGCAGCTCGGGGTGGCCGCTGCGGATGGCAACATGGAGGGCAAGGAAGTGCGCTTTGGCATTTTTAATTCGGCGCTGTTTGCCACCATCACCACGGCGGCTTCCTGCGGTGCGGTGAACTCGATGCATGATTCGTTCACCTCGATTGGCGGGCTGGTGCCGCTCTTCATGATCGAGCTGGGAGAGGTCGTCATCGGCGGTGTGGGGGCGGGTTTGTATGGCATGCTCGTCTTTGTCATTCTTGCGGTGTTCATCGCCGGGCTCATGGTGGGCCGCACGCCGGAGTACCTGGGCAAGAAGATCCAGGCCAGGGAGGTCAAGCTCTGCATGCTCACGCTGCTGGTGCTCACGCTCAGCATCCTCGGTTTCACCGCCTGGGCCTGCGTGAGCGACTGGGGCGTGGCGGGCCTGAACAATGCCGGCCCGCATGGCCTCAGCGAGATGCTGTACGCCTACAGCTCCGCCACTGGCAACAACGGCAGCGCCTTCGCGGGTCTGACGGCCAACACACCCTGGTATGACACCACGCTCGGCATCGCCATGTTCATCGGTCGTTTCCTCATGATCGTCCCCGTCATGGCGCTGGCAGGATCGCTCGCGGGAAAACAAGCCGTGCCGCCCAGCGCGGGTACGTTTCCGGTCAACGGGGCCACCTTTACCGTGCTGCTGATCGGAACTGTGCTGCTCATTGGCGCGCTCAATTTCCTGCCTGCCCTAGCCCTCGGCCCCATCGTTGAGCACTTCCTCACGGCTCAGGGACGCTTGTTCTAAACCAGGCAAACCATCACGGAGATCCTGCATCATGAAAGCATCTATTTTCAGTCTTCTTCTGCTGGCGCCTGCGATGGTGCTGGCGGAAAACGATGCGCCGACTGTGGCTTACAAAGGCTTTCTGGACACCTACTACGGTTACGACTTCAACGAGCCCGCCGACCATCGCAGGCCCGGCTTTCTCTACAACCACACCACCACCGATGCCCCGGCGGTCAATCTGGCGCTCATCCAGGCCGAGCTCAACGGAGGCTGGTATCACGCCAGCCTTGGGCTCATGGCGGGAACTTACTCGAGGATCAATCTGGCTGCGGAGCCGGACCTGCTGCAGCACTTTTACGACACCTACATCGGCGTGGCGCTGAACCGCAGCCGCACCCTGTGGCTGGACATTGGGGAGTTCAGCTCGCACATCGGTTTTGAAAGCGCCATCGGGGCGGACAACTACACGCTGAGCCGCAGCCTCATGGCGGAAAATTCGCCCTACTTTCTGACTGGTGGGCGCCTGACCTGGAAGCCGAAAAAGGAGTGGGAGCTGGCGTTCCTGGTGGTGGATGGCTGGCAGCGTGTGCGCCCGCTGGCGGGCAACAGCCTGCCGGGCTTTGGCACCAAGGTGGCATGGATGCCCCATGACCGCCTGACACTGAACTGGAGCACCTATGCGGGCAGCGAATTCCCCGACGACCAGCGCCGCATGCGCTACTTTAACAATCTCTACGCGCGCATGGTGCTGAGCAGCGCGGTGAGCATGTATCTGGGCTGCGACATCGGCTGGCAGCAGCGCGCAACCAGCGGCAGCAACCTGTGGTGGTCCCCCAATGTCATTGTTCGCTGGAAGCTGGACGACCAGTGGGCCACGGCATTTCGCGTGGAGCGGTACAATGACCCCTCCGGGGTGATTGTGAGCCTGCCGGGCAGGACGGCCCTCACGGGCCTGTCCTTTAATGTGGACCGCCAGATCAGCAAGAACCTGCTCTTCCGCGTGGAGATGCGCTACCTGCGCAACAGCACTCCGGCTTTTCAGCGGGGCGACTCGCTGGTGCGCAGCAGCACCTCCCTCCTGGCATCCTTCAGCATTCGTTTTTCCTGAAACTCATTTTTTAAAATTAACAGGCCCAAGGCCAAAACACCATGTCACACAAACCCACATCTCTCTTTGATGCCTCCATCCTCGTCCCCGCTGTCGGCGGGGCGCTGCAGAAGCTGGATCCGCGCCTGATGGTGAAAAATCCCGTCATGTTTGTCACTCTCGTAGGAGCGGTGCTCACGACTGTGAGCATCTTCACCACGAAGTCTGACCACGGCTTCATTACGCAGCTCAGCATCTGGCTGTGGTTCACCGTGCTGTTTGCCAACTTCGCCGAAGCCGTGGCAGAAGGGCGTGGCAAGGCCCAGGCGGCCAGCCTGCGCGCCGCGCGCAAGGACACCATCGCGCGCAAGCTGAAGAATGGTGTTGAGATCCAGGTTCCGGCCCCTGCCTTGGAAAAAGGCGACCTCGTGGTCTGCGAGACCGGCGATGTGATCCCTGCGGATGGCGAAGTCATCGAAGGCATCGCCAGCGTAGATGAGGCCGCCATCACCGGCGAATCCGCACCCGTCATCCGCGAGAGCGGCGGCGACCGCAGCGCCGTCACCGGCGGCACACGCGTCATCAGCGACCGCATCGTCATCCGCATCACCTCGGAAAAGGGGAACACCTTCATCGACCGCATGATCTCGATGGTGGAGGGCGCGCAGCGCCAGAAAACGCCGAACGAGATCGCTCTCACGATCCTGCTCTCCGCCATGACGCTGATCTTCCTGCTGGTGTGCATCACGCTGCGTCCCTTTGGCATCTATTCGGGCGTCGAATTCTCCACGCCGGTGCTCATCGCGCTGCTGGTGTGCCTGATTCCCACGACCATCGGCGGTCTGCTCAGCGCCATCGGCATCAGCGGCATCGACCGCCTCATCCGCCGCAATGTCATGGCCACCAGTGGCCGTGCGGTGGAGGCCGCGGGAGACATCGACGTGCTCCTGCTGGACAAGACCGGCACCATCACCATTGGCAACCGCATGGCGTCCGATTTTCGTCCTGCGCCTGGAGTGACCGAGCAGCAGCTCGCTGATGCCGCGCAGCTCGCCTCCCTGGCGGACGAAACACCGGAGGGCCGCAGCATCGTGGTGCTGGCCAAGGAGAAGTTCAATATTCGCGGACGCGAACTGGCCGAACCTCACGCCACATTCATCCCTTTCACGGCACAGACCCGCATGAGCGGTGTTGATCTCGATGGACGCAGCATCCGCAAAGGCGCGGCGGATTCGATCAAAAACCATGTCGAGTCACAAGGGGGCCTCTATCCGCCTGAAATCACCAAGATCGTGGAGGCTGCCTCCCGCGCCGGACGCACGCCTCTGGTGGTCTGCGAGGGAAACAAGGTGCTCGGCGTGGTGGAGCTCAAGGACGTCGTCAAAGGCGGCATCAAGGAGCGCTTTGCCCAGCTTCGTAAGATGGGCATCCGCACGGTGATGATCACCGGGGACAATCCCATGACCGCCGCCGCCATTGCCGCCGAAGCGGGGGTGGATGACTTCATGGCCCAGGCCACGCCGGAGGACAAGCTGCGCCGCATCCGTGCCGAGCAGGCCGAGGGGCACCTTGTTGCCATGACCGGAGACGGCACCAATGACGCGCCCGCCCTCGCACAGGCGGATGTGGGCGTGGCCATGAACACCGGCACGCAGGCCGCCCGCGAGGCTGGCAACATGGTCGATCTCGACAGCAACCCGACGAAGCTCATCGAGATTGTCGAAATCGGAAAGCAGCTTCTCATGACGCGAGGCTCGCTGACCACCTTCAGCATCGCCAACGACATCGCCAAATACTTCGCCATCATCCCGGCGATGCTCATGGCCACCTTTCCGGCCATCAGCCCGCTGAATGTCATGGGCCTGGCCAGCCCGCAGAGCGCCATCCTGAGCGCTGTCATCTTCAATGCGCTCATCATCATCGCCCTCATACCGCTGGCGCTGAAAGGCGTGCCCTACCGTGCCGCAGGCGCCGCAGCCGTGCTTCAGCGCAATCTGCTCATCTACGGGCTGGGCGGTGTCATCGTCCCCTTCATCGGCATCAAGGCCATCGATGTCATCGTCGCCACCCTTCACCTCGCTTAATCCCATGAAAGCCCTCGTTGCAGAACTTCGTCCCGCCATCGCCGCCACCCTCGTGCTCGCGGCAGTCACCTGCGGTGTGTATCCTCTTGTCGTCACAGGCGTTTCCCAGGTTGCGTTCAAGCACCAGGCCCACGGCAGCCTCATCACGGACAAAGAAGGCGTCGTGCGTGGCTCCGCCCTGTTGGGGCAGAACTTCACGGGCCCGCAGTTTTTTCACCCGCGCCCCAGCGCTGCGGGCAGCGGCTATGACGCCGCAAGCTCCGGTGGCAGCAATCTTGGGCCCACGTCGCAGAAGCTGAATGACGCTCTCAAAGAGCGCATCGCCGTGTATCGCGCTGAAAACGGTTTGGCGGAAGATGCCGCAGTGCCAGCGGATGCCGTCACCGCCTCAGGCAGCGGCCTGGACCCGCACATCAGTGTCAGAAATGCCGAGCTGCAGGCCGTCCGCGTGGCGAAGGCGCGTGGCATGAGCGTTGAGAGAGTGAAGGAGCTGATTGCCGCCAGTACCCGCAAGCCCGACCTGGGGATCCTGGGAGATGTAGGCGTGAATGTTTTGCAGTTGAATCTGAGTCTTGATGATTTGAAGTAGCCGAGGCAGGCCATGAACAACGAACACAGACCTGACCCTGATGCGCTGCTGGCCGAGATGCAGCGTGACGAGGCCCGTGTGAAGCATGGCAGGTTGTTCATCTTTCTGGGCATGTGCCCCGGCGTGGGGAAGACCTACGCCATGCTTCAGGCGGCGCGGCAACGCATGAAGGAAGGTGTGGAGGTGCTTGTCGGCATTGTCGAAACGCATGGCCGCCATGAAACGGCCTCCCTGCTGGAAGGCATGCGTGTGCTGTCACGCAGGCAGCTCGAACATCGCGGCTTCACGCTGGAGGAATTCGACATCGACGCAGTGCTGGCGCAGCGGCCTCAGCTCGTGCTCGTCGATGAACTCGCCCACACCAATGTTCCCGGATCGCGCCATGCAAAGCGCTATCAGGACGTGCTGGAGCTGCTGGACGCGGGCATCGATGTCTGCACCACGCTGAATGTTCAGCACATCGAGAGCCAGGTGGACATCGTGCGGCAGATCAGCGGTGTGGTCATCTCCGAGACGGTGCCGGATTCGATCCTCGACATCGCGCATGAGATCCAGCTCATCGATCTCAGCGTTGAAAAGCTGCTGGAGCGCATGGCCGACGGGAAAGTCTATCTGGGGGAGCGCGCGGAGCATGCTGTGAGCAACTTTTTCAAAGAGGGCAATCTTACCGCCCTGCGCGAGCTCGCGCTGCGCTTCACCGCCGAGCATGTGGACCGTGATCTGGAGGACATCCGCCGCCTTAAACGTGTCAGCAGCCCGTGGAAAACCAATGCGCGCCTCATGGTGGGCGTGGGGCCGAGTCCCTATGCTGAAAGCCTCATCCGCTGGACGCGGCGTGCCGCCACAAGGCTGGGCTGCCCCTGGCTCGTGGTCTGGGTGGAAGGTTCGCGCGTCCTCACACCCGTCGAGCAGGACCGCCTGACACGTTCGCTGGGTCTGGCGCGCAAGCTCGGCGGCGAGATCGTCTCCGTGACAGGCGAAAACATCTCCGAGGCGCTGCTGCAGGTGGCCCGCGAACGCAATGTGTCCCAGATCGTGGTCGGCAAGCCGGAGAAGACGGGCCGGTGGAGCAAGTCGCTGGCGGACACGCTCATCATTGGCAGCGGCGATATCGACGTGTGCGTGGTGAGGCCCCTGGCTGCGGCTGACAAAGCACGCAGCAGAGTGCCGCTGCAGGAGCCTCTGCCGGATTCGATCATCGGCGAATACAGCTGGGCCATGGTCGCCATCTTTGCCATCGCCAGCGTGTGCTGGGGGCTGGTGGCGCTGACTGGCTACATGTTTGTCGCCCTGGTGTTTCTGCTGGCCATCGTGGTCGCGGCGCTGCGATTCAGCCGGGGCCCGGTGCTGGCGATGGCCACGCTGAGCGCCGTGTGCTGGAATTACTTTTTCATCCCGCCGATCTTCACCTTCCACATCAGCAAGCCGGAGGACTGGATCATGTTCGGCATGTTCTTCATCGTGGCGCTCAGCATGGGCAGCCTGACCTCGCGCCTGCGCATGCGCGAAGTCGCGGAACGCCGCCGGCTGCGCCAGACGGACGCCCTGCTGCGTGTCACGCAGAGCGCCGCGCTGGCCGCCGAGCCGGAAAAGGGACTCGCGGAAGCGCTGCGCACGATCAACGAGCTGCTCAATGCGAACACCGCCCTCATCGTGCGCGAGCAGGACCGCTCGCTGCCAAAGGCCGCGCACAGGGCCAGCACGTTTCACCCATCGCCCAAGGAATGGGGCGTGGTGGCCTGGAGCTACGAGAACAAGCAGTGCGCGGGGCGTTACACCGACACGCTGCCTGAGTCCGCGGCCACCTGGTTCCCGCTGCAAACCGCCACCGCCACCATGGGGGTGCTGGGCGTGCAGTTTGAAGAAGCGGCACGCCTCGACTTCGTGACGCGGCAGATGATCGAGGCGTTTGCGCTGCAGATCGCGCTGGTGTTGGAAAAGGAGCATTTCATGCAGGCGGTCAGCCATGCGGAGATGCTCTCGCAGTCGGAAAAGCTGCACCGCACCTTGCTGGACAGCGTTTCGCATGAGCTGAAGACGCCCATCGCCGTCATCACCGCCGCGCTGGAAGGAATGGACGGAAAGCAGGCAGGCCCTTACCTCGCCGAGATCACCACCGCCACGCAGCGGCTGCAGCGTGTGGTGGACGGCCTGCTGCAAATGACACGGCTGGAGTCCGATGTGCTCAAGCCCAGCCTCGACTGGTGCGACGTGCGTGACGTTATCATCGCCGCGAAGCATGCCGTCGGTGCTCCGCTGGCGGCTCATGAGGTGGTGCTGCACCTGGCGGATGATTTTCCGCTGCTGAAGCTGGACCACGCCCTCCTCACCCAGGCGCTGGCCAACATTCTGCACAACGCCGCCATCTACACCCCCGCAGGCAGCACCATCGAGATCAGCGCCACCTTGCGTGACGGGAAGCTCCGGCTGGTCATCCGTGATCATGGTCCCGGCCTGCCTGAAGGGGCGGAGCGGCGCGTGTTTGAAAAATTCTACCGCGTGCAGGGATCGCCCGCAGGCGGCACCGGCCTCGGGCTGGCCATCGCGCGTGGCTTTGTCCAGGCGCAGGGCGGTGACATCATTGCACGAAATCATCCCGAAGGCGGCGCGGAATTTGTGATCGAGCTCCATCAAACAGCCACTTTCAAAGCCCCGACTCCGTGAACGCTCTGATCATAGATGATGAAATCCAGATCCGCCGCCTGCTGCGCATGGCGCTGGAGACCAGGGGCTGCACCGTGCGGGATGCGGACACGGGGCAGACGGGTCTGCAGGATGCCATCTTTCACAAGCCGGACGTCATTCTGCTGGATCTCGGCCTGCCCGACATGGACGGAGTGGAAGTGCTCAAACGGCTGCGGGAATGGAGCAGCGTGCCGGTGCTCATCCTCAGCGTGCGCGATCAGGAAGCCGTCAAGCTCGCGGCTTTCGAAGCGGGGGCGGACGATTATGTCACCAAGCCCTTCAGCACGGCCGAGCTCATGGCACGGCTCGCCGCCATTCAGCGCCGCCAGGGCGCCCATGACGCGGCCAGTCTACAGTTTGGCACGCTGGTGCTGGATCCCGTGCATCATGAGGCGGCGCTGGACGGGAGGCCGCTCAAACTCACCCCCACCGAGTATGCGCTGCTGGCACAGCTCGTGCGCCACGCAGGAAAAGTGGTCACCTTGAAGCAGCTCCTCCGCGCTGTGTGGGGGCCGCAGGCAGAGGAGCAGAGCCATTACCTCCGGGTGTATGCCAACCACCTGCGCAAAAAGCTCGAAGGCTCGGCGCTGGAGATCAAGAACGAGCCGGGCATCGGCTACCGGCTGGAGGAGAAGTGAGCTCCCACTTTTTACACTTTCTTAACGCCCCGGCTGCTGCTGTTTACTGGCGTGGAGACGCTTTGCAGCGAAGGATGGCACTGCCATGCCAAACGTCGTGAGTTCCAAGCCCTCCGCCCCGCCGGTTCCACTGGCGGAGGTGGGCCAGTATAGCTGGGGCCTCACATTGGTGTTTGTCCTGGCGTCCACCTGCTGGGTGCTGCTGCCTTACACCGGAGATATGTTTGCTGCGCTGGTCTTTCTGATGACCATCGTGCTCGCTGGCACACGGTGGAATCGCGGGCCGGTGCTGCTTATGGCGGTGGTCAGCGCGCTCGTGTGGAATTATTTCTTCATCCCTCCGCAGTTCACGCTGCACATCGACAAGCCGCAGGACATGGTGATGTTCAGCCTGTTTTTCATCGTGGCGCTGAGCATGGGGCATCTCATCACCCGGCTGCGCGCGCGCGAGGCCGCGCTGGCGCAGCATCATCAGGAGCGCGAGCATCTGCTGGCGGAAAAACACCGCGCCGAACTCCTGGCGGAGTCCGAGCGGCTGCACCGCACGCTGCTGGACAGCGTGGCGCATGAGCTCAAAACCCCCATCTCCATCATCCGCACCGCCTTGGATGGCCTGGGGCAGGAGAACCCCTATGCCCGGGAGATCGAGACTGCGAATCGCCGCCTGCAACGCATCGTCGAAAACTTTCTGGAGATGACGCGGGTGGAGTCCGAGGCGCTGGAGCCGCAGCCCGACTGGTGCGAGATCGGCGATGTGCTGCATGCCGCCACCAAACCGATCCAGAATGAACTGGCCGCACATGCTCTCCGTATCACGGGTACGGCGGACATGCCGCTGCTGAAACTCGACAGCCGCCTGCTCGCCCAAGTTCTTGGCAATCTGCTGCACAACGCCACGCGCTATGCTCCAGCAGGCACCGACATTGAAATCCATGCCGCTCTTGCCAACGGCACCTTGGAAATCCGCGTGCGCGATCACGGCCCTGGCCTGCCGCTAGGTTCTGAGGACCAGCTTTTCGATAAATTCTACCGCGCTCCCGACTCACCCGCAGGTGGTACCGGACTTGGGCTTGCCATAGCACGCGGCTTGATGCGCGCGATGAAAGGTGACATTGAGGCGCACACTCATCCTGAAGGCGGCGCGGAATTCGTGCTGCACCTTCCGGTAAAAACTCGCAGCGCCGCATGAGCAAAGCCCTCATCATCGACGACGAACAGCAGATGCGCCGCCTGCTGCGCATGGTGCTGGAGTCGCGCGGCTACGAGGTCTGCGAGGCTGCCGACGGCCAGCTTGGCCTGCAGGAGGCTGCGTTTCACCGGCCTGATGTGGTGCTGCTGGACCTCGGTCTGCCTGGCATGAACGGCATCGAGGTTTTGAAGCGCCTGCGTGAGTGGAGCGACGTGCCCGTGCTCATCCTGAGCGTGCGTGATCAAGAGACCATCAAGGTCGAGGCTCTGGAAATCGGCGCGGATGATTATGTGACGAAACCCTTTGGCACTGCAGAACTGCTTGCCCGGCTCACGGTCATTCAGCGCCGTCGTTTCACACGCCAGAGTGCAGAGATTGTCGCCGGCACGTTGAAGCTGGATCTGCTGCACCACGAGGCCTCGCTGGATGAGGCGCCGCTCAAACTCACGCCCACCGAGTTTGCGCTGCTCAAGGTGCTGGCAGAGCACGCGGGGCGCATCGTCACGCAGAACCAGATCATGAGACAGGTCTGGGCCGGGCAGACGAGCGACCCGAGCGAAGGCCTGCGCGTGCACATCAATCACCTGCGCAAAAAGCTGGGCGATGCCGGGCCGCGCATCGTGAACGAGCCCGGCATCGGTTACCGGCTGGAAGAGACGTGAGTCATGGATCGTTCTTTTCGATCAAGGACAGGACCACGGAGGCCGGGATGGCTTCATTCAGCGTCATGAGCGTCGGGATGGCCGCTTTGCCGGTGGCGGGCTCCGAGTTTTGCGTGGAGCCGAGCAGCGGACGAATGCGGGCCACCTGACCGATGGCATTTCCATAGGCGTCAAGGATGGCGGAGCCGCTGCTGCCGGAGGCCCAGTCTGCGCTGACATCCATCCGTTGCAGCAGCGGGTTGTTTTGATCATCCGCGCCCTGGGCCGCATGCATGCGGTTCACCATGCCGGCGCTGAAGTGTCCGAGCACATCGAGCGGATCGCTGAAGCAGTAGGCGTCATCGCCCACCTGCACGTCGCGGGTCAGTGCCAGAGGCTTTAAATCCTGGGCGGTCACGCGCAGGACCACGGTGTCCGCGCGTTCGTCCGCGTAGAGCACGCTCTTGATGCCGATGATCTCGTCCTCGCCCCGCATGATGACGGGGTAGGAATGAACGGGGCGCATGCCCGCAGGCGGCTTGATCACATGACGAGCCGTGACCACGACATCCGGTGCGATGGCAAAGCCGCCGGACATGTGGGTGTGCCAGCGGCTGCACTTGGTGCATTGATAGACCCAGCCCACGCGCACATGAGCTTCGGCGGCGCGTTTTGCGATCTCCCGACCACGCAGCGGTGTGTTTAGAGGTGTCTCGAGTTTCACGCGGGCTGGCGTCGGGTGCTCGATCTGGGACATAAAGCTTTGCGCGGACATCAGGCCCTCCTTTGCAGCCAGTTTTTGCAGCCGGTCCGCCAGTGAATTTAAGGAGAGGTCCTCACGCTCCGCTTTCTTTGCATTCGGGGGAATGGAGGCGAGGGGCGCAGAGGCTTTGCCCTCGCTCTTGCCAAGGTTTGCCAGGGCTTTCGCCACGGTCTCGCGCAGGGCCTCGCCTCGCAGATCCACCGAAGTGGCCAGGATGCGGCCGGTGTCTCCATCCACCAGCCAGCAGGCTGGGATGCCATTCACGTTGTACTGTCTCACGATGTCGCTCTGCCGGCTCTTGCCGTCGCAGATCTGCGGCCAGTTCATGTTTCTGGCTTTCACAAACTCTGGCAGAGTGGCCACGTCTTCATCGTGGTCCAGGCTGACGCTCAGCACGGTGAAGCCTTGCGGGGCGAATTCTTCATGCACTTTGACCAGCCCGGGCAGCTCATGCAGGCATGGCCCGCACCAGGTGGCCCAGAAGTCCAGCATCACCAGTTTGCCCTTGTAGTCTTCAGGAAAACGCACGGTTTTGCCGTCGATCGTGCGGGCATGGAAGGAAGGCGCTGGCTTGCCGATCTCCGCCTCCTGGGCCTTGCGACGGTCCGCCAATGTGGCAGCCGTTCTTTTTTGCTCCGAGGCCTGGACTTCCGCCATGGTCTTGTTTGATGGCACCACATCAAAGCGCGAGCCGTCTGGCGCGAGGTTTGCGGCCTCATACACGGAGCCCTGCACGACGAAGGGTTTGTTAAATGGAAAAAGTTCGGTTCTTGGCTCGATGCGACCGTCTGCGTTCAGATCCACACCCAGCTTTGAATGCTCCGGGACAAATTCTCCTGTGGTGGAGTCGTCACTCAGCAAGACGGCGAGTTCACGTCCCCCGAGTGAGACCTTGCCGTAGCGGCCGTAGTCACGCCGGTAAATCAGCGGGCCCGGACCGCTGGAGGAACCGTTGCGATAAAAAGCCAGTCCCATGTCCAGCGTGGCGTCAGGGTATTTGATCTGCACAGTGGACTCTCCATGCCAGGAGATGATTTCACCGGGGCCCGAACGTCTGACTCCAAATTCCCACTTCACTTCCGGGTCATTGGTCAGATCTCCGTCACCGTTTGCGTCAATCCACATTCGAGCCTCCTTGGGAGAGCGCTGATCCAGAATGAGACCGAGCAGCTTTCGGTCACTCTCCGGGCCTGTTTCCAGCAGGACGTAGCGGGGATCGAACAAGTCTTCCGGAGACTTGACGATCTGCGCAGGTTTTTCCTGCAGAAACCTCGTCACCTTCGGAGAGTAATAATGAGTCTTGTCCAAAAATCCCCGGGCCATCCATTCGAGGCGGACTTCATCAGCCAGAGAGGAGGCAGGGGGCAGCAAACACAGGCACAGCAGGAGCGGCTTCATGGCAGCGGTGGGTGGTGGGTTGGGAGGTGGCAGCGCATGATGCGATGCCTCCGGAATTAGCCCGGATGGAATTCCATGTGACATGCCAGCCGGGTTTGCCGGGGCACTTCACGTCATGCGCGGGTCAAGACGAGGCATGAATTCAGGCTTTTCGGCCATGCAGGCCTGTGGTTAATGGGCGGATGTCTTCGTCTCCAACCCAAACTGACACCTCATCCCCCCTCATGCGTCGGGCGTGGCTCATCGTGGGGCTGCTGTTTCCGGTGGCGCTGCTGAACTACCTGGACCGCCAGATGATCGCCTCAATGAAAGTGTCCGTGATGGGAGACATCAAGGACATCGGCACGGAGGAAAACTGGGGGCACATGCTGGCGTCGTTCAAATGGGTCTATGCGGTGTGCAGTCTCATAGGCGGGTATGTAGCCGACCGATTCAGCCGCAAGATGACGATCTGCGGCAGCCTGTTTGTATGGTCGCTCATCACCTGGCTCACTGGGCATGTGAGCAGTTTCAATGAATTGTATTGGGCGCGTACGCTTATGGGCATCAGCGAGGCGTTTTACATTCCAGCCGCATTGGCTTTGATCACGGACTATCACACCGGCGGGACGCGTTCGCGCGCGGTGGGAGTTCATCAAATGGGCATTTATTTTGGCCAGATGATCGGAGGCTTCGCGGGCTACGTGGCGGATGCGCCAGATCTCGGCTGGCGCTTCATGTTCGATTTCACCGGGCTGGCGGGCATTCTCTATGCCATCCCGCTGCTGCTCCTGCTGCGCGATGTGCCGCGTCAGGTGGACACGCAGGAGGCGCTGAGCCCCACCGCACGCGGCGGCGCTCTTGGAGAACTGCTCTGCAATCGCAATTTCATCCTGCTGGTGTTTTACTTCACGCTGCCCGCACTCGCCGCATGGGTGGTGCGCGATTGGATGCCGGCGATCCTGCAAAAGGCCTTCGACATCAGCCAGGGCAAGGCCGGCGTGTCTGCCGCGCTCTACTGGCAGGGCGCCGCGCTGCTCTCAGCGATCCTCGGCGGCTGGCTGGCGGACCGCTGGATGCGCCGCAGTGATCGGGGCCGCATTTACGTCAGCGCCATTGGCATGATGCTCATCGTGCCCGCCATGTTTGGCGTGGGAAACGCTCCCACCTTGAACTCCTTCGGTCTCGCCATCGCATCGCTGATCCTGTTTGGCGTCGGCTGGGGCTTCTTTGACTGCAACAACATGCCCATCCTCAGCCAGATCGTGCGGCCTCACATGCGCGCCACAGGCTATGGTCTCATGAATTTCGTCAGCATGATGTGCGGTGGCCTGGCCGACTGGGGATTCGGCAGGATGCGCGACATGCAGATCCCGCTCAACGTCATCTTCGGCGTCTTCGCCATGGTCTGCGTGTTCTCGCTCCTGCTTGTGCTGCTGATCCGCCCACGTCCCGGAGCGTGAGCCTCCTACTGCGGCCTGCCGCCACGATTCAGCTCTTCAAACACTTCAACGAACGCCGCAGCGAGCGCCTGCCAGTCTTCAGCCGTCGTCTCCCAGCCGCTGCTGATGCGCACGACGCGCTTCAATTCTTGTGCAGAAGCGCCAAGTGCCGTCACGACGACCGACGAACCTTCCTTGCCGGAACTGCAGGCCGACCCCGTCGAGATGCTGAACCCGCGGCGCGAAAGGCGCGTGAGCCATTTCAGATTGTCATGCTCCGGCATGACCATGAGCACGGTGTTCCAAAGCCGTGGTGCGGATTCGCTGATCACGCGCAGAGAGTCGAAACGTGAACGCATCTCCGCGATGAAAGCATCGCGCAGCCCGCCTTGGGTTTGTTCAACTCTGCTCAAACTCGGGGTGATCGTCTCCAGGGCGGTCACCATGGCCTCAATCGCCGGATAGTTTTCCGTGCCTGCACGCCTTCCGTTTTCCTGCGGACCGCCACGAATGAAGCCGAGGCGTGAATCCTCTGCCGGCAGCACTAGAAAGCCGCAGCCTTTGCCGCCGCCGAATTTATGCGCGCTGCCGGTGATGAAATCGCAGTCGCCAAGATTCGCGGCATCCAGTTTGCCAAGCCATTGCGCGGCATCGGTGTGAAACAGCACACCAAGCTCGCGGCACAGCGCAGACAGTTCGCGCCAGGGCTGCAAAGCGCCGCTTTCGTTGTTCGCGGCCATCACTGAGACAAGCGCGGGACGTTGAGCGGTGATGAGACGCTTCAGGGCGTCGGCTTCAACCACGCCAGAGTCATTCACCGGCAGTTCCACCATGCTCCGACCCCGCGCAGCCTCACGCACACTCGGATGCTCGATGCCCGAGACCACCACGACGGCATCGGCAGGCAGCGAGGCAAACAAGGCGTTGTTCGACTCCGTGGCGCCCGAGGTGAACACGATGCGCTCAGCCTCCGCGCCGATCAGCGTCCCCAGGCGTTCGCGCGCAGACTCGAGCTGCTGGCTTGCCAGTCCGGCATCGCGGTACAGGCTCGAAGGATTATGCCAGTGCCGCTCGCTGGCTTTCAACCATGCTTCACGTGCGAAGGGATGCAGTGGCGTAGTGGCATTGTGATCAAAATAGCCGTTCATGACGACATCTCCACACGCTGCGGATGGGTGTAAACATTCATCGTTTCACCACGCAGAAAGCCGATCAGCGTCTGGCCTGCCTCCTGCGCGAAATCGACGGCGAGACTGCTGGGCGCTGAAATCGCCGCGACGAGCGGGATGCCACCTGACAGCGCCTTCTGAATGATTTCAAACGACACCCTGCCGCTCACCAGCAGGATGTGCTTGTCCAGTGGCAGCAGGCCTCGTTGCAGTGCGTAGCCGAGGATTTTATCGAGCGCGTTGTGCCGGCCCACGTCCTCGCGCAGCACGATCAGATTTCCATCAAGATCAAACAGGCCGCTCGCATGCAGCCCGCCGGTTTTGGAGAAGGTCTCCTGCGCGGCACGCAGCATGTCCGGCAGACTGGCGATGAGTTTCAGCGAGACCTGCCAGTCTCCCTTCACAGCGGGAAACTGCTGAAACACGCTCTCGATGCTCGTCTTGCCGCAGAGCCCGCAGCTTGAGGCGCTAAAGACATGGCGCGTCAAAGAGTCCCAGTTCACCACCGCACCACCGAGCAGCACATCGACGATGTTGCCATGCTTGTTGTTCACGCTCGGGCATTGGGAGACTTCCATGATATCGCGTGGGTTTTTCACCACGCCTTCGCTGACGAGAAACCCGCACGCCAGCTCTTCATCATGCCCTGGCGTCCGCATCACCACGGCCACGGAACGGCCTTCGACACGGATTTCCAGCGGCTCCTCACGGGCGGTGACATCGCCGACCTCGCTGCTGCCACCTGCGGTGTTCACCTTGTGCACCTGCACTGCGGCCATGGCTAGATTTTTCGCGCTCATCAGGACGCCTCCATGAAATCCGCAGGCAGTACTCCCGCAGGCACCCGGCGGGGCTCGGCGATGAGCCGCACCATCTTGTCGAAGACATCGCGTCCGCGAATGATCTCGATTTCCACGCGCATGAAATAAAACGGAATGTCTGCGACGGGCAGTTTGGGGAACCGCACATAATCTTTCTCCGTGGTGACCATGCAGTGCACATCGCGGCGCACGCAGCGATCGATGAAATTTTTCAGTTCCGGCCCGCGAAAGCGATGATGGTCCGCAAATCGGGCGATGACCTCCACCTTGGCGCCGAGTTTGCGCAGCCCATTTTCAAAGCTCTCCGGTACGGCGATGCCGGACAGCGCTCCCACAAATTTGTCACGCAGTCCGTCGATCGGCAGGTGCTCGCCAGTGTGGATGTTTTCAAAGTGCATCGCGCGGTGGCGGCACTCGATGATTTCGGCGGCGCGGTTGTAGCGGCGGATTTGCTTCACCACGTCCTCGCTGTCTCCATCCGACTTGGTGATGAAAATGTAGCTGGCGCGGCGCAGGCTGCGCGGGGGTTCGCGCAAGGTGCCACGTGGCAGCATGTGGCCGTTGACGCCGAACACCGCTGTTTTGTCGATCAGCACGATGTCATGGCGGTGCTTGAGTTTGAGATATTGCAGGCCGTCGTCCAGCACGAGAACATCGGCACCAAAGCGCTGGATCGCATGCGCGCCGGCCTTCACGCGGTTTTTGTCCACCACCACCGGGATGCCGGGGCAGTTTTTGGCCAGCATGAAGGGCTCGTCGCCCGCATTGTGAGAATCGAGCAGCACCTTTTCGCCGTCGGAGACGATGCGGGGCAGCGGCTCGGCTGGCTTGGGGATGAAGCCCAGTCGCGCCGCCATTTTCTTCGAAAAGGGCAGTTTTTTCTGCCGCTTGCTCTTGTAGCCCCGGCTCAGAATGCACACGCGTCGGCCATGGTCATGCAGGGCCTTGGAGAGCATTTCCACCACCGGAGTCTTGCCGGTGCCGCCGGTGGTGAGATTTCCCACGCTGATGACTGGCACGCCCAGGTGGTGATCATGAATGTAGCGGTGGCGGTAGAGATAGAGCCGGGTCCGCACCACGGCAGAGTAAATGCCCGAAAGCCCGCGAAAGACGACCCGCAGCAGCGAGGCTCGAATGCCGCGGCGGTTGTTGATCACGACGTCGATGACGAAGTTTTCGATGTCTTCCAGAGTGTCTCTCACAGAAGGGCATAGGAGGCGGGAAAGCACGCCGCGTCAATGAGACGCCTTGCTGTTTGCGGCATGAAATGAAGCACCCGCGTCAAGAGCCCGACCAGTGCCCCGAAGCAGTGAGGCGGTTTTCCTTCTCGGCCAGCGCCAGGATCGTCTGAAAGTGCGGGCTTTTGCTTTCGCGGTGCACGACGCTCGTCTCGATCTTTTTAAACCCTGCGCTGCTGAGCATGTCATGCAGATCGCTCTCAGAAAAGCCGAGCCAGACATCGGCATAGAGATCGCGTGCCTGCTCAAACTGGTGCTTGAGGAGGTCCAGCACCACGATGCGTCCGCCCGGGCGAAGGATGCTGAAGGCGGCCTTCAGAGCTTTCTCCGGATTCTGGGCGTGATGCAGCGCCTGGCTGAGAAAGACGAGATCCACGCTCAGCGGCGGAATGGGCGGAGCCTCGATGTCGCCGAGACGGAACTCGAGGTTCGTAAACCCATGCTTCTGCGCCAGCTCCGCGCCGTAGGCCACCATCTTTTCGCTGCTGTCCACAGCGATCACCTTTTTGGCCCGCTCGGCCAGCAGCTGGGAGAGCGTGCCTTCGCCTGCGCCGAGATCGGCAATGACGAGTGGCGGCATGAGCTTGAGCAGAGTCTCTCCCAGACCCTTCCATGAACGACCGGGGATGTAGTGCCGGCCAAATTTTCCGGCCAGCGCATCAAAGTAGGCCTTGGCAGTTTGGGCGCGTTTGCGCAGCACGATCTGCAGGGCGTCGGCATCCTTGGCCACCTCGCGCAGCTCAGCACCCGCGGCCTCCAGGAGGGCAAGAAAATGCTCGTGCGTGGGCTGGTCCTTGGTGCCGGGGCGGTCCAGCTGGTACAGGCGGTTCTTGCCGCTGCGGCGGTCGCTCACCAGCCCGGCGGCTTTCAATTTGGCAAGCTGGGCGGAGATGTTGGACTGTGGCAGGGAAAGAACCTCCTGCAACTCGGCCACGCTCAGCTCCTCCTGCTTGAGCAGCAAAAGCAGCCGCACCCGGGTGGGGTCGGCAATGAGGCTGAGCGATTTAAGAACGGAAGCCAAGATGATTTCATCGTATCAACGTATGATGATTCATCAATGCCAGAGTTTCGTTCTCCACGTTAGTGCTTTGAGGACGCCCAGATGCCTGCCTTGCTCTGCTGCGCACGCCGCCGCAGCTCCTGGAGTTCCAGCGCGTAGTCATTGATGGAGCGTGCATCTGCTGGCAGGCTGGACGTGACACCGGCCACCCGGGCAAAGCCCTGCTGCACCAGCAGGTCCGCCAGATACACATGCTTGCCGGGGCTGATCTCCACCAGGATGAAGGCGTAGTAGCGGCTGAGCCCGGGCACCTCCTCCCAGCGAGTCATCACGGTAAACGGCTGCTGCTTGAGCAGTTGCGTCACATACTGCGCCGCCCGCTGCCCTTCTTCAATGACGCGCTGGCTGCTCACGCCAAAGTAACGCGCCTGATCCTGCACACGCTGCGGATGAGTCAGTGAAATGTCCGCGGCATCCACATAGTAGAGCACAAAAATGTGCTCGTCCTCGGTGTCGCTCACCTTGATGCGCAGGGTGTCGGCCTCGTTGGCGCGGCTTTCGATCAGCCTGGCCTTGGGGAAGATTTTGAATTGCGGAAGGGCAGCACGGCCCGCATCAGACCTCGTCTGCCCGGCCGGCACCTGGGCCACCGCCACGGGCAGCGCCTGCAGCGGCGCGGGCCGGCTCTCCTTCAGCAGCACGGCCACGAGCACGATGATCAGCACCAGCACGCAGGTGATGGCGAGATTCAGCAATGTGTCACGGAAAGGCATGCTCATGCGGTCGGAGATGGGCCGGCCTACTGTCCAGCGTTCAGGCGGGTGCTCAAGCCGCAAAGTGCCGAGGCGGTGAGAATGCAGCCTGCCGCCACCGGGAAAGTTGTACCGAAAGATTGGAGCTGGGTTCTCGTAATTGGTATGACCTCCTACCAATCACATGACGATTTCACCTTTGAAACCCTCCCATTCCCTCGTGGAGCAGGTCTGCACACGTCTGGCGCGCCAGCTGCGCGATGAGGCGGACTCTGGCGACGGCAAGCTGCCGCCGGAGCGCCTGATGGCCGAGCGCTTGGGCGTGAGCCGCACCGTGTTGCGCGAGGCCACCAAGCGGCTTGAACTCCAGGGCCTGCTGGAAATCCGCCACGGCAGCGGAATCCGGGCGGTGAACCGGCTGCACAAGCCGCTGAGCGGCTCCTTGTCCATCCTGCTGCCGGAGCTGCCTGAACGCCTGCGCCAGCTGAGCGAGGCCCGCGCCGCCATTGAGCCGGAGATCGCGCGTCAGGCTGCCGTGAAGGCCAAAGCGTCCGATGTGAAGCAGTTGAGGGGAATCCATGAGCGGCTGCTGGCAGCAGAAACTCATGATGAAGCCGTGGAGGCGGACATCGACTTCCACCGCACGCTGGCCCGCATCGCCGGGAACGAGATCTTGAAGCTGATGCTCGAATCGCTCGCTGATCTTGGGCGTGAAAGCCGCAGGGTGACGATCGGCAATGTCGGCAGGCAGCGTGCCATTGATCACCATGCCGCCATCCTTAACGCAGTGGCTGCGCATGATGCCAATGCCGCCGCCAAGGCGATGAAGCACCACATGGACGAGGCGGCGCGCGATCTGGCTGCCAAAGCTAAAACCAAACGATGAAAACCACGCTCTTCATCCTCCTTGCTGCAGTTCCTGCCATGGCGGTCGATTTCGACCAGGACATCCGCCCGCTGCTCCAGCAGCACTGCGTCGAATGCCATGGCGAAAAAAAGCAGAAGGGCGAGCTGCGCCTCGATGCCAAAATCTTTGCGTTCAAAGGCGGTCACGAGGGGCTGGCCATCATGGCGGGAGACACCGCCAAAAGCCTGCTGCTGCAAAGAATTCAATCCACCGATGACGACGAGCGCATGCCGCCGAAAGGTAATCCTCTTACACCCGCGCAGATCGCGCAGGTGCAGGAGTGGATCCAAGCCGGAGCCGTATGGCCCGAAAACGCCGCCGACAAAGCTGCCGCCGTGGACAAGCGTCTCCAGCACTGGTCCGTTCAGCCCGTTCGGGCAGTCAAAGGCGCCTCCATCGACTCGCTCATCAGTGCCAGGCTCGCGGAAAAAAATCTCGCGATGTCGCCATCAGCGGACCGTCGCACCTTGATTCGTCGGTTGAGCTTTGATCTGGTCGGCCTGCCTCCGGCACCGGAGCGGGTGGAGCAGTTTGTGAAGGATGGCGACCCCAAGGCCTATGAAAAGCTGGTGGATGAACTGCTGCGCTCTCCGCACTACGGCGAGCGCTGGGCGCGGCACTGGCTCGACATCGCTCATTACGCCGACACCCACGGCTTTGAGCGCGATCAACTGCGCCCGAACGCGTGGCGTTATCGCGACTACGTCATTGCTTCGCTTAATGCCGACAAGCCCTACGACCAGTTCATCCGCGAGCAGATCGCAGGCGATGTGATCGCGCCGAACGATCCGCAGGCCGTCATCGCCACAGGATTTCTCGCCGCAGGACCGTGGGACTTTGTGGGGCAGGTGGAAACGAAGAGCGACATGCTCAAACGCGCCGCTCGTGCAGGCGATCTCGATGACATGGTCACTCAGGTCATTACCTCCACGATGGGAGTCACCATCAACTGCGCCCGCTGCCACGATCACAAGCTCGACCCCGTCAAACAGGAGGAGTACTATAGACTTTGGGCTGTGTTTGCCGGAGTGAAGCGCGGGGATCGTGAGGTGGACAGTGCCGAGGCAAAACGCATCGATGGTGAGAAAGCACGTCTTGCCCGGGAGCTGGCAGCAGCACGTTCCCAGATCGCGAAACTGGCCGGCGATGGGCTCAATCTGGCTGACTTGGTGGGCGGCGGTGTCAAAGGTCGTGGTATCGACCTGCGCACCGGCAATCTCACGACCGCCAAACTCGGCTACCATCGCGACATTCAAACAAACCGTCTGCAGCGCATTGAATGGCCTGCCGAAGTGAAGGATGCTGAGCGCTCGGTCTCATGGGTCTTTGTGCCAGATGGCCGCAATCCGGTGCCGGTGGCCCCCAAAGAAGAGGTCAAAGGACTGCCTGCAACCAGCGGTCACACCTGGGATGCGATTCGAAACGGCCCGCTGAACGCGCAGCGCAGCACGAAGATCGGCGGTGTGGATTACGCGGAGAAAGAACACTCCATCCTGGGCCTGCATGCCAACAGCGGCATCACCTTTGATCTCGCGAAGATTCGTCAGAACAGCGGTCTCGGCATGATGCATTTCACAGCCGCTCTTGGCTTTGGTGCCGATGCCAGTGCCGCAGCCTCACGCGCAGACTTCACCGTCTATGTGGATGCCGAGCGCAAGTTTCAGAAGCTGAAAATGCGCAAGGATGAGTTCACGCATCTGGACATCGCCATTCCTGCAACAGCGAAAACCCTCACGCTCATTGCCACCGACGGCGGCGATGGCATCGGCAGCGACCTCTTGTTTCTCGGTGATCCACGGCTGGTGCCCGATGTGGAGCTCAGCCGGCTCACTGACGCTGAGCAGAAGCAGTTGAAACAATTGCGTACTCAAGCAGTGAAACTGGACGCCTCGCTCAAAGCATTGCCCGAGCCCGCCAAAGTCTATGCTATCATCAGCGAAGCCCAACCGCCCGCCATTCGGGTGCAGCGGCGTGGCAATCCCGAAGACCCGCAGCAGGAGGTGCAGCCCGGTGCTTTCGCCTGGGCTCATCATGCCAGCATGGATTTCGGCACGAACGCCACACCCGAGGGGCAGCGCCGCCGCATGCTTGCCGATTGGATCACCCATCCCGACAATCCGCTCACACGCCGCGTAATTGCGAACCGCCTCTGGCATCACCACTTCGGACAGGGGATCGTCACCACCCCCAGCGACTTCGGTCTCGGTGGCGACAAACCTTCACATCCAGAACTGCTCGACTGGCTGGCCGATGAGCTGCTGCACAGCGGCTGGTCGTTGAAGAACCTGCACAAGCTCATCGTCATGAGCGCCGCCTATCAGCAGCAGTCTGCTTCTCACAATGACACGGCAAGTCGTCTGGATGCGCAGAATCGACTGCTCTGGCGGCAGAACCCGCGCCGCCTGGATGCCGAGTCCGTGCACGACGCCGTGCTGAGTGTCGCAGGCACCTTGAACCCCTCCATGGGCGGTCCCGGCTACCGTGATTTCAATTTCACCGAAGCCTACGCGCCCATCTACGACTACATCACGCCTGACAAGCCCGCACTGCTGCGCCGCAGCATCTACCGCTTTGTGGTGCGTACCACGCCGCATCAGTTCATGTCCACGCTCGACTGCCCTGATCCCGCCAATCTTACCCCAGCTCGTGCGCAAACCACCACTGCGCTGCAGGCGCTCACGCTGAGCAACAACGAATTCATGCTGCAGCAGGCCAGGAGTCTCGCCACCCGCATCGAAAACGAAACAGACTCTCGTGAATCGGCCATCCGCCGAGCCTTCGCGCTCTGTTTCCAACGTCCCCCCACGGACGAAGAGCTCACTGCTTCCACTCGCCTCGTCGCCGAACAAAACCTCTTTGCCCTCTGTCGCATGCTCATCAATGCGAATGAATTCGTCTACCTCGACTGATTCGGTCAGCCCGCTTCCCATGATGAAATCAATCATTTCACTTTTATTCGGACTGCTTGCGCCGCTCTCTGCCGTTGAGGTGGATGCATCGCTGACGCATGCTTCCACCTGGACAGAATCCTGGCCCGACACGGGACCTCGCGAAGTCAAAGGTGCAATCTGGAACGACGCCATCCAGGCCGCCCTAGACAAAGACAACACCGTCCATCTGCCGAAGCGCGATCAGCCCTACTACCTCGATGGCCCGGTCATCTTGAAGTCCGGTCAGAAGCTCACGGCAGATCCTGACGCCGAGATCCGTCTGAAACCCGGCGCCAATACCTGCATGGTGCGTAACGAGCACCTTGTCGGCTTCACTGACCAGCCTGTGCCTGAAGACACCAAGCCAGACACGCACATCACCATCGAAGGCGGCATCTGGACGACGTTGGCGAACGGCGTGAAAGACGGTAATGGCAACCAACGTGGCGCATCGTCAAAGAAAGATCCTGTGCCCGGGACGCACGGCGTCATCCTTCTTCACAACGTGCGTGATGTGACGGTACGTAACATCATCGTGCGCCAGAGCCGCGCCTTCGCGGTGCATTTGGCCAACGTCACTGATTTCACCGTTGATGGCGTCACGCTGGATCGTCACGGCCGTGACGCCGTGCACGTGAATGCTCCGGCGAGCCATGGACTCATCCGTCGCGTAAGCGGCGTTTCACATGACGACACCGTCGCTCTGAACGCGTGGGAATGGAAAAACTACGCGCCCAGCTTTGGGGCCATTCATCACATCGTCATCGAAGAGATCCATGGCGCGCCTGATGGCGTGCCGTCGGCAAATTCCATCCGCCTGCTCCCCGGCGTGAAGCGCTTCAGTGGTGGCACCACGCTCGACTGCCCCATCCACGACATCACTTTGCGCAACATTGCCGACATCCGTGACTTCAAGCTCTACGATCAGCCGAATCTCGAAGTCGGACGCGACAAAGATGCCAGCGCTGGCATTGGCACGCTGCGTGGCATCGTTTTTGAAAACCTCACCTTCAATCGTTCCGGCAGCATCCAAGTACACGCCAACACCAACGGCATGACCGTTCGCGGGGTGAAGCTCAACTTCCCGCTCGCAGCTGGGGATCACCTCATCGAAATCGGCCCGCAATCTCAGACCTACAAGCACAAGCCGGACGATCCGACCACCTGGACCGAAATCTTCTCTCCCGACCTCGACTGCACCGTGCGTAATCTGAGTGTCTCCGGCGTTCGCCTTCGTGAGTCAGCCGCCGATCTGCCCGTCGAGCAAGTCGTCCACGTCATCGAAATGAAGTCCAACCCCGACTACCCAAAGACCACTCCCAAAGGGGGCACAGGCAAAGGCATTTGGATTCGCTAACTCACACCCCCATGAGCACTCACTTCTCCAGCTCCTCACGCCGCGCTTTCCTTGAAAAAATTGGCGGTGGTTTCGGCAGCATCGCCCTCGCTTCCATGCTGGAACAGGACGCTCAGGCTGCGACGAATCCTCTCGCCGCCAAGCGCCCTCCTTTGCCGGCCAAGGCGCGTGCAGTGATTCAGATCTTCTGCCCCGGCGGCCTCAGCCATGTGGATTCGTGGGACTACAAGCCGGAGCTGGCCAAGCGCAGCGGCAAACCTTTCGATCCCGATGGCAAGATGCAGTTCTTCGCCTCCAAGCCCGGCAACTGCCAGGGCAGCTACTGGCCCTTCCGCCAGCATGGCCAGTGCGGCCGCTGGATCAGCGATCTCTTTCCGCAGCTCGCGACTTGTGTCGATGACATGGCCTTCATTCACTCGATGCAGAGCAAGAGCGCGCTGCATGGCCCTGCCATGTTCATGGCCAATACTGGCTTCATCCTGCCCGGCTTTCCCAGCATGGGCGCGTGGGTGACATATGGCCTCGGCAGCGAGAGCGAGAACTTGCCCGCGTTCGTGGTGCTGCCTGATCAGCGCGGCCTGCCCCCCGGAGGCGTGATCAACTGGGGCGCAGGTTTTCTTCCCGCTGTGCATCAGGGCACGACCTTGCAGACCGATGCCGAAAAGCCGCCCATCGCCGATCTGTTTCCGCCCAAAAGCTTTGCTCAATTACGAGGCGACACCGAGCAGACCAGCCGCGATTTTCTACAAGCCCTCAATCGCGCACATGCCGACGATCGTGCGGGCAACACCGAACTCGAGGCCCGCATCGCCGCCTATGAACTCGCCGCACGCCTGCAGCTCAGCGCACCCGAGGTCACCGACCTGCGCGGCGAAACTGCTGTCACCAAACAGCTCTACCAGCTCGATCACGAAGACATCGGTCCGTTTGGCCGCCAGTGTCTTCTCGCGCGTCGGCTCGTCGAGCGTGGCGTGCGCTTTGTGCAGATCTACTGCGGTGCGGAAAACACCACGGCAAAAAAAATCCGTCCCAACTGGGACAGTCACGAAGACCTCGTGCGCGACCACGGCTACTGGGGCCAGGTGCTCGACACCGGCGCTGCCGCTCTGCTGCGCGATCTGAAATCACGCGGCATGCTCGACAGCACGCTTGTCATTTGCACCAGCGAGTTTGGCCGCCAGCCTGCGGCACAGGGCAAAGGGCGCGATCATAATCCAGGCGCTTTCACCGCCTGGATGGCTGGTGGCGGCATCCAGGGCGGCACTGCCTACGGCAGCACCGATGAGCTCGGCTCCAAGGCCGCCGAGAATCCCGCCTACTGCTATGATCTCCATGCCACCGCGCTGCACCAGCTCGGCATTGACCACGAAAAGCTAACCTTCTACAACAACGGCATCAATCGTCGCCTTACCGACGTGCATGGGCATGTCATCAATGACATTCTCGCTTAGCCGCTTTTCTCATTTCCACATGTCCCAGCCTCACATTGCCATCATTGACTGGACCACCTCGCCACAGGGGGATCCCGAGTCCACCATCGAACGCCAGATCATCGGCACTGCCGCCTGCGTCACGCGCACGCTGTGCGAAACCGACGCCGATTTGACCGACGAGGTCTGCCGCGCCAACGCCATCATCATCTGGCACAACATGCCGCTCACGGCCCAGGGCATCGCGAAACTTCAGAACTGCCGCGCCATCATCCGCAATGGCGTCGGCTTCGACAGCGTGAACATCGCTGCCGCACGTGAGCGTGGCATCGCCGTGTGCAATGTGCCGGACTACGGCACGGAAGAGGTCGCCGACCATGCCATCGCTCTCGTCATGGCATTGTGCCGGCAGATCCTGCCGCTGGATGCCGAGGCCAAGCAGCTTGGCTGGAACATTCGCGTCACACCTAAGCTCCGCCGCCTCAGCACGCTCACCTTCGGCATCGTCGGCCTGGGGCGCATCGGCACTGCGACCGCACTTCGCGCCAAAGCCCTCGGCTTCCGCGTCATTTTCCACGACCCCTATCTTCCCAATGGAGCCGACAAGGCTGTCGGCGTCGCCCGCGTGCGCACACTCGACGAACTCCTCGCGCAAACCGACGTTCTCTCCTTGCACTGCCCGTTGAACGAAGAAACGCGCCACCTCATCGCTGAACGCGAACTCGCCCTGCTCAAGCCCTCCGCATTTGTCGTGAATACCGCACGCGGTGGCGTCATCAAGAAAACCGCCATCCTCGCCGCCCTGCGCGAAAATCGCATCGCTGGAGCTGGTCTCGATGTGATCGAAGACGAGCCACTCCGCACCGCTGATGAAGCCGCCACACCCAATCTCATCGCCACCTGCCACGCCGCATTTTGCAGCGTGGAGAGCAAGATCGAAATGCGCAGCACCTCGGCCCGCATTGCACTTGCCGCCGTGCGCGATGAGCCGTTAGAAAATGTGGTGAATGGCGTTTGCTCCTGAGTAGCTCCGTCGTGAGCCATGCCGACCACACCATGAATCTCCGCCCTATTCTCGCCGCTTCCCTCGCACTCACCCTCGCTTCAGCTGCTCTGGCCCAGGAAACCAAACCGCTGCTGCACGATCACGTCCTGCCGGTCCTCGCCACGCCCGACTTCAAAGGGCCGCTCGACGCCAGTTTCAGCATCGCCAAAGGCAAATGGACACCCGAAGGCGGCATCCTCAGCGTGCTGGATCTGCCGGAACAGAAGCACATCCCGGTGCTGCATCACAAGGTGGGCCTCGCCAGCGCCACCATCGAGGTGGAGTTCCTGATCGAAGGACCGGGCAGCTTCCTCGTGGGCTGTGATTCCGACAAGCATGTGGGCCGTGTGGTCGTAAATGCCACGGGTTTGAGCATCGCCGAAGATTCCGTGAAGCCCTCGCATACCATCGCCAAGCTTCCGATGACGGTGAAGCCCAATGAATGGCACAAGCTGCGCGTCGAATGGCAGGGCGACCAGATGGCCGCCAGTCTCGACGGCCAGGAGCTCAAGGCGCAGCATGCCTTTCTGGCTACGCCGAAGCGCCAGAGCTGGCTCGCAGCCGGGAAATCCGTCAAGGTGCGCAATCTCAAGATCAGCGGGGAGACCAAGCCATGAGGCCTCTCGTGTTTTTGATGCTGTTGCTGGGTATTCAGCTTCACGGGGCCGAGCCCCAGCTTTTGCTCGAAGAGAGCTTTGCCGACGGCCTCTCCAAAGACTGGTACTGGGGCCTGGGCACCTGGACGGCCAAGGATGGCATCCTGCGCGGTTTTGAGTCAGGCCCGCGCCGTCATGGACCGCTGAAGGTGCGCAAATTTCCGCTCAAGGATGGCATCGTCGAGTGCGAGTTCCGCCTGGAGGGAAAAGCCCAGTTTGCCGGCATCATCTTCAACGGTGCCCAGGAGCGCGGGCACATCGTGCATCTGGTCATGAGCATCCGTGAGCTGCGCATCCTGGCGCACCCGAAGAAAGGCGAGAGCACCGAGCTGCTGAAGCAGTCCAATCCTCTGGCTGCTGGCGTGTGGCATCAGGTGAAAATCGTGTTCAAAGGGGAAACCCTAACCGCCACGGTCAATGGCAAGACGATTTCGGCCAGCCATCCCTGCATCGCCGAGGAAAAGCTGACCTTTGGCCTGGGGGGCGAGTCAGGTGGTCCCGAGGGCGAAAAAGCCGGGGCCTTGGAGTTTCGCGGACTCAAGATCAGAGGCTGATCCGGTGGCAGCGGCGGATGATTACCGCTGCGATCATGGCCCCGGCCAAGTTTGCAACCAGATCCCAGCCTGTGTTTTCATAGCCGCCGACATTGGTGTTGGGAATCGTCAGCACGGCGATGAACTCGATCACTTCGTTCAGCGCGCCAAAGCCCATGCCCGCTGCCGCGCAAAGAGTGAGGATGCCGAACGTGGGGCGCACAGCCCCGCCATCTGGCTGCCGCAACGCATGGCTCAAAATGTGCCAGCAGGCCCAGGTGGTGATGCCAAAGCCGTAGGCATGCACGATTTGATCGTATTTCAGCAGGTCGGGGATGAGCCACGCACTGTAGAGCACCTCATTGTCGCCATTGTAGGGCCAGCCGGAGGGCAGGGGGCACAAGCCCCCTGCCATGTGGGCCAGCCCCCACAGCGAAAAGGCCCATAGCAGGGACGTGGTCAGCCTCACGCTGCGGTGGACGGCACCGATGACGCTGATCAGCACAAGCATGACCACGATGTAGAAAATGAACTCGCGGTTGCCTTGAACCACGGCTCCCACAATAGCAGCGAGCATGTAGGCGGCATTGAACAGGACGACTGGCAACAGCTTCGCGGGAGGGTCAGAGGGCATGCTGTGCACATGCAACGCCTGGCCGGGCCTTTGGCAAGAGCTTCCTGCTACACCGGTTGACTGGCACTCTGTGTGCTGCATCCTAGCGCACCCCTCCCGCATGAAATTTATCCTTCCGTTTGCCACCCTGGTTCTTTCCGCTTTGCCAAGCCAGGCTCAAATCGCTCTGGAATCCGTCAAAAGCTTTGCCGATCTCGAAAAAGTGGCCGCACAACTGGCCCTGCAGCCCTATCAGGCACCGACGCAAAATCTGGATCCCTTCTTCGAAGGACTGAAATACGACGGCCACCGGCAGATCCGCTTTCTGCGTGACAAGGCCTTGTTTGCCGAGCAAGGCGATGCCTATCATGTCGAGTTCTTCCACCCCGGCTGGATGTTCAAGAAGCCCGTCGTCTTTTACACCATCAAGGATCCTCAGACCGTCAGTGTACCGTTTGAGGGCAGCCACTTCGACTACGGTGACCTCAAGGTGCCGGCCGATGTGAAAAACCCTGTCGGTTACGCCGGCTTCCGCGTGCTGGCGCCCGACTCCCTGGTCAAGCGTCCCTTTGAGTTCATGGTCTTCATGGGTGCCAGTTACTATCGTGCCGTCACCACCCAGCTTGGCTACGGTATCTCCGCTCGTGGCGTGGCGGTGAACACGATCGGCGGAGAGCCCGAAGAATTCCCCGACTTCACCCACTTCTGGTTCAAAGAGCCCAAGGCAGGTGACCAGTCTTTCAAGCTGCTCGCACTGCTCAATGGTCCGAGCATCACCGGCGCATACGAGATCGAATCCACGCCCGGCATTAGTACCGAGATGCGGATCAAGGCCACGCTGCATCTGCGCAAGCCGGTCAAAATGCTGGGCATCGCACCTTTTTCGAGCATGTTCTGGTTCGGCGAAAACTCGCATCCCAAGCCCTACGATTTCCGTCCCGAGGTCCATGATTCGGACGGTTTGCAGGTCGAGATCAAGGACGGACCGTCCATCTGGCGGCCGCTGGATGTCAGCCGGGACATGCGTTTGAGCATTTTTGAAACGGACAATCTCAAGGGCTTCGGCCTCGCGGAGCGGGATCGTGACTTCAACAACTTCCAGGATCTCGAAGCCAACTACCATCGCCGCCCGGCGGTATGGGTGGAACCCGTGAGCGGATTTGGCAAAGGCGCGGTGACACTTGTCGAGCTCTCCAGCGGTGAAGAAACCTGGGACAATATCGTCGCCATGTGGAAACCGGATAAGCTGCCCGCCACACCTGCCGAGCCGCTTAAAGTCGCTTACAAACTTCATTGGCTCGACCAGCACCTTCCGGGTGGGCTCTGCCGGGTCATCAGCACCCGCCGTGGGTTCGTGATGGATTCTGACGATCACCTCTATGTCATCGATTTCGCCAAGGGCACCGAGAATGGCACCTCCAAGCCCAAGGACTGGACCCCTGACATCGACGTGGTGCTGAGTGCCGGAGAAGCCAAGGTTCTGGACAAGCGTGTCATGCGCAATCACGAGACCGGCGGCTGGCGCGCTTTTTTCAAGCTCGACATCCCCGAGACCACCAACCTGCTGGAACTCATGATGGAATTGAAGGACGAGAAGCAGGTCATTTCTGAACGCTGGATGTATCAATGGCGTCGCTAAGTCTCATCGATCTCGGTTGGAACGAATTCTTCGCGAAGCACTTTGAGCCGTATCGCGCGCAGGGCTGGAAACCCGCGCGCCTGATCCGTGACAACAAAATCAGCTACGGCGCACTGCTCGAAGATGGCGCCAACGGCTTCGATGAGTTTGAGGTCATCTTGGGCGGCAAAGTTTATCACGATGCTGAAACCGATGCCGAGCTGCCCGCCGTGGGCGACTGGGTCGCTTTGGAGGTCGGCGGCGAGGACGGTGACAACATCATCCGCGCCCGCCTGCCACGGCAGACCTGCTTCTCACGCAAAGCTTCCGGCTTCAGTGCCGAGGAGCAGGTGATCGCCGCGAATGTGGATGCCGTGATCGTCGTCACCGATTCCGGGCCCGACTACAGCCTGCGCCGCATGGAGCGCTACTTCACCCTCATCTCCCGCAGTGGTGCGAAGGCCGTCGTTCTGGTCAACAAGGCCGATCTCTATCCCGACAAGCAGAACCAGGAGGCCGCCGAGGCCATTCGTGCGCTCAACGCCGATGCCGACGTGCATGTGACCAGCGTCAAGAAACGCAAGGGCCTCAAGGTGCTGAAAGACTACCTCAAGCGCGGTCAAAGCGTGGCCGTCATCGGCTCCAGCGGTGTCGGCAAATCCGCACTCGTCAATCTTCTGCTGGGTGAAGACTGGCAGTGGGTGGATGAAGTGAACGAAGTCACCGGCAAAGGCCGCCACACCACCACCGCACGTGAGCTGCTCGTGCTCGACAGAGGCGGTATTCTTATCGACAACCCCGGCATCAAAGAGGTGCAGATGTGGACGAATGAAACCACGCTGCGCGAACGCTTTGCCGACATCGAAGAACTCGCCCAGCGCTGCAAGTATCACGACTGCAAGCACGGCACCGATGCGGGCTGCGCCATCCGCACCGCCGTGGAGTCCGGAACCCTGGATGCCGAGCGCTACGAAGGCTATTTGAAGCTGGAGGATGAAATCGCCAAGCTGCGCAAACAGCGCAAAAAGCGCCAGATGACGGTCGAACGCCGCAACAAACGCGATCACAAAATAAAGGCGCGCAATCGAGTCGATCGCGAGGATATCGAGCGCGATTTGAAGCCACGCAAGTAATCTGTCCCCATGCCTCCCCAGCCTCCTCCCACCCGTACCGGCCTCGCCCGCGCCATGTCCAAGCTCGGCTTCTGCTCACGCAGCCGCGCCACCGAGCTGATACGCATGGGCAAGGTGAAGGTGAACCTCGTCGTGCGGAAGAATCCCGAGTTCCCTGTGATCCTCAAAAAAGACGTCATCATCATGGACGACGTCAGCATCAATCAGGCACCGCGTATCTACGTCATGCTCAACAAGCCGCGCGGCCTCGTCACCAGCGCCTCGGACGAACTCGGCCGCGAGACGGTCTTCTCCTGCTTCGAAAATTCCAAGCTGCCGCACCTCTCTCCCGTGGGCCGGCTCGACAAGGCCAGCGAAGGCATGCTGCTCTTCACCAATGACAACGTCTGGGCCGACACCATCACCAATCCCGACACGCACCTCGATAAAACCTACCACGTTCAAATCAGCGGCACCATTGATGAAAACCGTCTCACGCTGATCAAGGAAGGGGTCGTAGACGAGGAGCAAGGAGACCACCTCTCCGCCAAGGCCATCAAGATCCTTCGCAGTGGCGAAAAGAACATGTGGCTGGAAGTCGTCCTTGATGAAGGCCGCAACCGCCACATCCGCCGCCTGCTCGAAGCCTTCAACATCGAAGTCCTTCGTCTGGTCCGCGTCAAAATTGGCATGCTGGTGCTGGGAAATCTGCCCAAAGGCCAGTGGCGTGAGCTGACAAAATACGAAGTCCTGAAATCACGCGAGCCGCAGGCAGCAAAGTAGCCCTCTCGCTCCGCGAGAGGTACACAGCGCTCCGCAATCCGCCTCGCGGTGAATAACCACAAAAACCCCTCAGAGCGCATCACCTTGACACCTGATCCCAGCTCAGTCTAAAACGCGCCAGATACTTCTTCAGCCGGTCCGCATCATTCGTCTTCGATCTCTTCGTGCGCGAGACTGCGAACAGCTTTCGTCCCGCATCAGAGAGCGTCTTGCTTTCCCGGCACACCTGCAAAACAAACTCCAGCTGCGCTAGATCAAAGGGGTCGATTCCCTCCCTTTGCGCTTTGCTGAGCGCAGCGCACCCGTGGCTGGCTGCGTGGTCACCGGCATCCCTCCAGCCTTCACGCAGTCGCGCTGCCTCCGTCTCCACGCACGCCACTGTGATTCTGCCTCTGGGCGCCAGTGTGGCCATGCGCGTCACCGCCGCATTCAGGTCTCGAAAATTGGCGCTCCATTTCGCATCCGGACTCCGGGCAAATTTGAGAAAAGCTTCTCGCGCCTCCTTGTTCATCCGCACCTGCCGTCGATTCACCTTAGCGAAGCGTTCCAATTCGAAATCGAGATTTGCAGCTATATCTTCTCGCCTCTCAGCCAGGCTCGGCAGCGTGAAGGTCCACAGGTTGATTCTTGCAAGCAGGTCATCGCGAAATTTGCCCGCAGCCACCTGTGCACGCAGATCGCGGTTTGTGCCTGCGATGAGCTGAAAGTCGCTCTGCACCGCCTTGTCGCTGCCCAGGGGGAGGAAGGTCTTGTCTTCAAGCGCACGCAGCAGCATGGCCTGCTCGTCCAGCCCCAGTTCGCCGATCTCATCCAGAAAGATCAGCCCCTTGTCCGCCTCCTTCAGCAACCCGGGCCGGTCAGACTGCGCACCGGTGAAGGCTCCACGCCTGTGGCCAAACAGCGCGGACATGGCCTGATCCCCGCGCAGCGTGGCGCAGTTCACTTCCACAAACCTTCCGCCAAGAGCCGCGCGCGAACGCCGTAGGTCATAGATCCTGCTGGCCAGCATTGATTTCCCCGCACCCGTCGGTCCCATGATCAGGATGGGTGCCTTGGAGTTCACCGCCACAAGCTCGATCTGCTCGATCAGCTTGTTGAAGCTCTTGCTCTTCGTCGCGATGCCGCTCTTCAGAAAATCCAGCGTGCGCTCCTGCTCCCGCGCAAAGCGCGTGGAGAGGCGGTCATACTTCGAGAGATCAATGTCGATGATCTCATACCTCCCCGATGCCGTCGCATCGCGCCCGCCTTCGCGCGAGGGCGAAGTTTGCAGCAGCCGTGCCGGGATGAAGTTCGCCTCGTTCAGCAGGAACCAGCAGATCTGCGCCACATGCGTTCCAGTCGTGAGATGAATCAGGTAGTCCGCTTTCTCGGGATCGAATGCGTATCCGCGCACGAAGTCATAGAGCCTCTCATACACCTCCTGGAAATCCCACGGATCAAGCAGCGCAAACTCATGCACCACCACCGTCGTCTCCGGCGACACCTTCTCAATGTCCGCCTTCACCTGCCGTGCCAGCTCCGCAAACTTCGGCTCCACCAGCAGTTCCAGCCGCGCAATCAGCAAGTCCTCCTGCTGACACATCGCCACAGTAGGCCGCCATCTCGACCATCTTTCCGGCCCTGAAGCACGGTCCAAGTTCGAACCGAGAAATCCGAAAGTGATTATTGGCTTGGTTGCTGGCATCAAGGATAAAAAGCTATCCAAAAAGATAAACAAATAGAATTTAATGACTGAGTCAAACCGAGGGCGAAAAATACAAAAAAACTTTCTTCGCCTGATTCTACAAGGCCTCCAGCCTCATCGGAGCTTGCCATGTCAGATCTTGGCACGCCGCTAGCAATACTATGTCTCGTTCTCCGATTCCATGCAGCGACCAGCGGCGATGTGCCAATGAGAGCTGCGTATCGGTTGGGAGGACATCCTCTGGTAAAGGACTCACATCCTGGGGTTCGATCCCCCACTTTTCCTCCGGAATGGCCTGGGTGAATGCCTGCCGCGAAAGCGGTGGGCGGACACAACGGCCCGGTGACTTTGCGAATTGTCAGGCACTCGTGGCGAAGGTCGCTGCGAGCGGGCCGCCAGGCAGTTCCCGTCTCCAGCCGCCAGCCATTCGGGCAGGAATCATCTTCAAGACTTACACACAACCATCCTTACAACGATGAACACCTTCGTCTCCAGCTTCCAGCCCGTCCTTGGCATCAGCTTCTTGATTCACGATCACGAAACCGCTCTGCACTTTCGCAATGGCACCTACCTTGGTGTGCTCGCTTCGGGAAGGCATCGTTTCTGGACGGCCGGGCATGAAGTGAAGCGCGTGGATACTCGCGAGCAGATGATCATCATGCAGGGGCAGGAGCTCCTCACTGCCGACCAAGTATCAGTGAAACTCAGTGTCGTCGCCACGTATCGCGTGGCGGATGCGCTGACCATGCATCGTGCTTCCGCCGATTCTGCGGCCGTGCTCTATGTCGAAATTCAGCTCGCTCTCCGTCAAATCGTCTCTGCCGAAAGTGCTGAAACCTTTCTCCAGCAGAAAAGCGGGCATGGGAGCAAACTCATGCCGCTGGTTGCTGACCGCGCCGCCTCGCTGGGCCTTAAAGTGGACCGCATTGATCTTCGTGATGTCATGCTTCCCGCCGAGCTGAAACGCAGCTACATGGCCGCTCTCCAGCAGCGCCAGGAATCGAATGCCACGCTCGAAAAAGCCCGCTCTGAAACCGCCGCTCTTCGCAGCCTCGCCAACGCCGCCAAACTCATGCGCGACAATCCTGAACTGCTCCAGCTCCGCTACCTGCAAACCTTGCAGGAAGTCGGCACCAGCGCGGGAAACACACTCGTGCTGGGGTTGACTGACAGTGAGAAACTGAAAGCGACAGTGAAGGAGTGATTCATTTCCCCAAACTTCGAACAAAGCCTCACGTGTTCTGCATCATTACAACAACCCATTAATTTTTTCCAATCATGTCTACCTCCCCATTCCACATCACCGCCGAAGCCGAGGCCATCCTGCCTGCCCGCAACAACGCGGGTAAACCGATCACCGTGATCGGTACAGAGGCGATCCGTTCCGGCTTTGACCAAACCTGCATTGATCAGGCTCTCAACTCGCGCTCCGCTCCCGGTGTGACGGATCTCGTCCTCAATCCTGACGCGCATGCCGGTTACGGTGCGCCGGTTGGGTGCGTGATGGTTTCTCCAACCCACATCTATCCAGGCCCCGTGGGCGTGGACATCAAGTGCTCCATGTCCCTGCTGCAGATGAACATCCCTGCCGATGCGATTGTTGATAAAGCGATCCGCCGTCAGCTCATCGACGCCATCCTGCTGCGCACCCCAACCGGCGCAGGCCGTGGTCAGCGCGAGGCGAAGAAATCGCGCCGCGTGTCCGAGGCTCTCGGTGTGCAGGTATGCACCGAAGGCGCCAGCAAGAGCGTGTGCGAAGCACTCGGCATCCCGCCCGAGTGGGCGCTCCGCTGCGAGGACAGCACTCACCTCGGCCACGATGGAAACGTCTCCACCCTGCACGAGCGCCTGGACAAAATGCGCTCCTTCAACGGCTTCGCCGGTTTCGAAAACAAGATGACCCAGCTCGGCTCCTACGGAGGTGGAAACCACTTCGGTGAGTGCGAGGTGGTGCAGCTCGCCGACGACCCAGCGATGCGTCAGACCGCCGAGGTCTTCGGTCTGCAGGACAATCACGTCGCCTTCCTCAGCCACTGCGGATCTCGCGGGTTCGGCAACATCCTCGCCCAGCGTCAGTTCAAGGCGCTGGAAGGCTTCTTCCGCACTTGGGGCCTGTCCTTTCCTGCCGAAGACAAGCAGCTCGTCTATGCCCCGCTCGGTACTCCCGAAGCGGACGCCTACCTCGATGACATGGCTCTCGGGGCCAACTTCGCCACCGTGAACCACATGCTCATCAACGCCCTCGTGCTGGAAGCCTTCCAGGAAGTGCTGCCAGGGACGAAAGGTCAGCTCGTGTACTTCATCAGCCACAACATCGCCCGTCAGGAAGTGGTCGATAGCCAGCTCGCCTGGGTCCACCGCAAAGGCGCTACCCGCGCCTTCCCCGGTGGTCACCACGCGCTCAAGGACACTCCCTTCGCCGCCACTGGCCACCCAATCCTCCTCCCGGGAAATCCACGCGATGGCTCCGTGGTGATGGTCGCAAAACCCGATGCCGTGAAAAGCTGCTACAGCGTGAACCACGGCGCAGGCCGCCGCATGGGGCGCAAAGCCGCCGCTCGCACGCTCGATCAAAAGAGCGTCGATGCCGACTTCGACACCCACGACATCCTCTTCAACGCCCGCCAGTACCCGATCGACGAAGCTCCCAACGCCTACAAGGATTTCAAAGAAGTCCTCCGCAGCGTCGAAGCCGCCGGCCTGGCCCAGCAGGTCTGCAAACTCAAAGCCCGCTTCGTCATCAAAGACGCGGCGGAGGCGGATGATTGAGAAAATGAGCGTTAACCCACATAATTTGTGAACAGTCAAAAAACAGAACCTATTTCTACATGGGTAGATGCAGATGAGGACCACGATTCTGGACGTATGATGCTGTCTGGTGATTGGAGCGGTCTTGTGGCCGTTCGCGATGCCATTGATATTGCGATTGCTGAGGGAGAGGCTTCCATTGCAGCTGAGTGTGTAGTGTTCAGCGGGGTGCGTCGTGTCGATGCACTCCAAATACCCGAACCCCAATCTTTCCAATCGAAAGTGGCGGGAGCGGGTTGTTTGATTTTCATGGTCATCGGGTTCCTGATTTTTTTACTCGGGATCTGGCATTTGAAATCTCTACTTCTTTCCTCTGAACACGACCCATCCGGGGTCACTGCCACCTCTTGCGCATTGATGGCTGCCTAATAAACATGAAATCCACCCCCATCCTCCAAATCTCCGGCGAATCCGGCGGCGGCCAGCTCCTGCGCTCCTCGCTCTCCCTGTCCCTCGTCACCGGACGTCCATTTCGCATGACGAACATCCGTGGCAAGCGGCCAAAGCCTGGACTGATGCGCCAGCATCTCACCTGCGTGAAAGCCGCCGCAGAAGTCTGCGAAGCCAGCGTCGATGGCGCAGAACTCGGGTCGGTGGAACTCGTGTTCCACCCCGGTAAGGTCATGGGCGGCGATTACTCCTTCCCCATCGGCTCCGGCGGCAGTACCACCCTCGTGTTGCAGACCCTGCTGCCCGCACTGCTGCATGCAGAAGCCTCCAGCATTCTGCGCATCGAAGGTGGCACTCACAACCCCATGGCTCCTCCGTTTGAATTCATTGAGCAGTGCTATCTGCCGGTGATCCAAAGCATGGGCGTCAAAGCCACCGCTAAGCTGGAGCGTCATGGATTCATGCAGGCAGGCGGCGGCGTCATCACGGCTGAGATCAATCCCATCAAGAAGTGGAAGAAGCTGAAGCTCACCGATCGCGGAGACGCGGTGGAGACGTTTGGCCGTGTCCTCCATGCCCATCTGCATCGCGACATTGCCGAACGCGAAATCGCGACGGCCTCCGCTCTCCTCGCCTGGCCGGCCGCCGACATTGAACTTCGCTATGCGAATGACAGCCTCGGCCCCGGCAACACAATCCTGCTGGGTGCCCGTTTTGTGAACGTGTGCGAGATCAGCAGCGGCATCGCGCAGCAGGGCAAATCGTCTGAAGCCGTGGCCACCGGCGCAGCGAAAGGACTGCGCTCGTACCTCGCCTCATCGGCTCCCGTGGGCGTGCATCTGGCCGATCAATTGCTGCTGCCCATGGCTCTGGCTGGCGGCGGCGTGTTTCACACGCTGGCCATCAGCGACCACACGCGCACCAACATGGCGCTGATCGAACAGTTCCTGCCCGTGAAGTTCACGGTCGAAGAACTGGAGCCCGGCGTGAAGAAAATCCGCTGCAGCTAAGTCAGCCGCGCCGAATCACTCCGCCCACGCCTCACGCAGCAGGCGCAGGTAGTTGCCATGCATGATGTTGGCGATGTCCTCCTCCTTATACCCACGCTTCTGGAGCATCGAAGGAATACGCGCCAGATCCGCAATGGTGTCCAGATCCTCGGGCGTCTGCTCGGTGCCGTAGCCACCATCCAGATCCGTGCCGATGCCGCTGTGCAAAGCATTCCCGGCAAGCTGACACACGTGATCGATGTGATCACAGATCACCTCCAACTTCAGCCCCATTTCCTGCGGCGTGGTTTTGCCACGCACCCACCCCGGAACCATCATCCACGCATCCAGCGCCGCACCCATCACGCCTCCGCGCTCAATGAGCGCCTTGAGCTGCTCATCATCAAACTGGCGTGGATCAGGCACAAGGGCGCGGCAGTTGCTATGGCTCGCCCACACCGTGCCCTGATGAATCTCGAGCGCCTGCCAGAAGCACTCATCGCTCAGATGCGTCACATCGAGGATCATGCCCAGCCGGTCCATCTCCTGGATCAGTTCTTTTCCCCCAGCGGGCAGCGGACCCACCTTATCATGACCGAGCGCATAACGGCACACGCCATAATGTGCAGGTCCCATGGCACGCAGCCCCTGCTCCCAAGCTTTTTCCAGATGTCCCACGCTTCGGATGGAGTCAGCCCCTTCGAGACTCAAGATGTAGCCAATAGCTTTCCCCTCATCAGGAATTTCAGCGTTGTTCCAAAGCGCGATCATCTCATCCAGCTCGCGCACATTCGTGATCTGCCGCATCTCCCCGGCCTCCTCCATGGCACGATACCATGAGAGCTGTCCCTGTGTCTCCGCCCATGCCTGCTCCGCAGACATCCACCCCGCGATGGGTGACGGCCCCGGCATGCAGCCTGCGAGCTGTGTGGCCACGCAGAGTCCCACCTTGCCACGCCGCATGTCCGGAAAGGCCGTGGTGCCACGGGCTCGCCCTTTGCCCGTCATCCCCGCTTCACGGCGGCGGATCTCATGCACCGGCAGGCGCAGGTCGCGATTGAATCCGCCGAGGGCGTTGAGACTGAGGTCAAGGTGGGCGTCGAAGGTGAGCATGGGAGGGAATGACAAACGTGAGCGTCATTCTACGCAGACGCAATCACATGTCATTCAAAGCGATAGCCTGCGCCATGCACCGTGCGAATAATTCTCGGCTGAGCCGGGTCTTTTTCGATGCGCTTGCGCAGCTGAGAGATGTGCTGATCCAGCGCGCGGCTTTCCGGGAAGTAATCCACACCCCACACTTCATCCGCCAGAGTATTCCGGTCAATGACCTTGCCCCGGCGGTCATAGAGCAGCCGCAGCACTTTCACATCACGCGGGCTGAGCGCCAGCTCCACCTTGTCACGGTAGGCTCGCAGCTCCGTCGGGACGATGCGCAGGTCATCCATCGTGAAGTCATCATCGATTCTGCCGCCGCCACGAGACGCCGTTCGGCGCAGAATGGCGCGGATGCGGGCGATGATCTCCTTCACTCCAAAGGGCTTCGTCATGTAGTCGTCAGCCCCCAGTTCAAGCCCCAGCACCGTGTCAATTTCCTCCGCCTTCGCGGTCAGGAACAAAATCGGTACTTTTTCATCCTGGCGCCGGATCTGCTTGCACACCTCATAGCCGTTGAGGCCGGGCATCATCACATCCAGGCAGACAAAGTCGGGATTTTCTGCGCGGAAAAAATCCACCGCCTGCAGTCCATCGCTGGCGGGGATCACTTCGTAGCCTTCCATGGTGAGCACTTCACGCAGCGCATCTCGCGTGTGGTCGTCGTCTTCGGCGATGAGTATTTTGGTCATGACTGGTTGGGGAGGGTGAGAATGAATCGTGCGCCGTCGCGGTAATTAGGACACACCGTAAGAGAACCGCCATGCAATTGTGCCAGTTCGCGCGAGATGGTCAATCCAATGCCCGTGCCGCTGACGCCTTCCGCCAGGTCGGAGCGCAGACGTTCAAACGGCTCGAAAACCGTGCGTCGCTTGCCAGACGGGATGCCTGGGCCGTGATCCTCCACAATGATGCGGGCATTGCGCTCATCATGCTCCGTGTGGATGCCGATCCACTTTCCTCCATTGGCGTATTTATCCACGTTGGAAATCAGATTGCCGAGGATCTGTTCAATGGCATCAGGATCGGCCCTCACGGTTTCCGGCCCGTTCAGGGAGGTCACAATTTCAAAGCCCTTGGTCTCCAGCAGCGGTTTCCAGAATTCCACAATGCGCGAGACGGTTTGATCCAGCGCCAGTTCCTTGGGCTGGATGGTCAGCTTGTCACGCTGCTGCCGTGCGTAGTTCAGCACGTTCTGGATCAGCCGGTCCAGTCGGCAGGTTTCAGCCTCCACCACCCCGAGCTGTCGTTTCGCGATCGTATCCCCCTGCGACTCCGCACGATGCGCCGCCATCTCCGCATACAGTCGGATGTTCGTCAGCGGCGTCTTCAGCTCATGAGAGATCTGATTCACAAATGTCACACGCTGCTGCGCCACGCGGATCTCACTCGCGCTCTCGTGGAAATACAGCCAGCCGACCACAAAGACGAGCACAATGCCGGAACTCACGCCCAGCAAGATCGGAAAAAGATAGGGCTTGGGAAACTCCTCATTCGCGGGCGTGTACGCCATCTCCCACTGGGAAAGCGGTTCCGAACAGGCGCGGTGGGCGGCAGGCGGGCGTTCAGAGCCGGCAAGCCTTTTACCCCATTCATGCAGCGGGATGCCTTTGACCGTCGTCAGCATCATGCGCCCCGGGGGGATGGCCAGCCCCGGCTGCGGCAGGCGCTGAAACAGGGAGTTCATCAGCTTCTGCGGGTTCACCAGCGCGCAGCTCAGGCTGCCATCGCCAAACCGGTGCCAGTATACGAAAACAGAATCTCCCACATGCCACCCGCTCCAGGACATGGGGGTTTCAGACTGCACGGGCCGGTCATCAATGTGATACCCAAACATCTTGATGTAGGTCATCCACTGGGAGGTGCGCTGTTGAATCGCTGAAAGCCTCCCCGGACGATACACACGCTGGAACGGTGGCCCGCCATCCTCCAAGACAGACACAAACAGCGGCATGCTGTCCGGATTCTGCGTGGATTCCATGATGGCCTGGATGCGTTCCTTGGCCTCGAAAATCTTCCCTGGCTCATAACCCGCCGGACCTTCAAAAGACTCCATGGGCACAGCTTCCCCGCCTCCGCTCACAGACCACGTCTGGGCGATCCACGGATGCGTGGCCAGCCTCTGAGACATCAGGCGGGCGGACCCAATGCTTTGCGCCCCCCACGCATCAAAGCGGTCGGTGAGCTGACGCATGTCGTGCAGGAGGTGCTGGTCTGCCGAGCTAAGTCTTTCAGCCAGAATGGCCTGCATGGAGGCGTCGGTGCGTTTTTCAGCATCACGAATGAGGTAGGTCCCCAGCCACGCCAGCAGGGCCAGTGGCAGGACCACCAGAATGATGAACAGGATCGTGGAGCGGCGTTGAAGCATGCGCGAGGCGTATAATTTAGCCTCGCGATTTATTTGGTCATCTAAAAATTATAAAAACCATAAAGTGAGCCGGGGCGGACCTTTTGAGTCCGCCCCGGTTACTTACAGGTATCTCCAACAGCCAGAAGGATAACCACACATTGAGAAAGGGATGATCGCGAGGTTTTGGCCGAGGCCGCGTTCCGTTGATCTGCGGTTACGCTCACACACCTCGAAAGGAATGAGTCAGCAGCTTGTGAGCAGGTTGTAAGAAAGTTGTAAGCCTCTCTATTCCTCAGCCCAAATCAGAAAATTAAAATTAAACACGATCACACCTCCAAAACGCAAAAGAGGCGGGACCATTGCGGTCCCGCCCCTTCTTGAATTCTACGATTTCGCCCGGTGAATTTACAGCAGGCACTCGGCGATCTGCACCGCGTTTAGCGCCGCGCCCTTCAGAAGCTGGTCGCCCACCACCCAGAAGCACAGCCCGTTGTCCAGCGCGCAGTCCATCCGCAGTCGGCCCACCGCACAATTGTCACGCCCCGCGATGTCCAGCGCCAACGGGTACTGCTTGTTCGCCGGATCATCCAGCACATCCAGGCCCGGCGCCTTGCTCAGCACTTCCCGTGCGGCTTCCACCGTCACCGGCTTCTCGAATTCGGCACTGATCGCGATGCTGTGCGCGCGGAAGACCGGGATGCGCACGCAGGTCACGGACGCACGGAACTTGTCGTGGTGCATGATCTTGCGCCCCTCGTTCTCCATCTTCATCTCTTCCTTCGTGTAGCCGGAGTCGAGAAAGGAATCCACATGCGGGATCGCATTGAAGGCGATCTGGTGCGGGTACACATGCGGCTTGCTGTCCAGCTTCGCCGCATCCCATTCACGGTTTTGGCTCGCCCACTCACGGGACTGGTTCGCCAGTTCCTCGATCGCCTGTGCGCCCGTGCCGGACACAGCCTGGTAGCTGGAGGCAAAGATGCGCTTCACCCCAAACGCTTGATGCAGCGGATACAGCGCCATCAGCGAGATCGCCGTCGTGCAGTTCGGATTGGCGATAATGCCCTTGTGACTCTTCACATCCGCCGCATTGATCTCCGGCACCACCAGCGGAACGCTCGGGTCCTGACGGAAGAAGGAGGAATTGTCCACCACCACCGCACCAGCCTTCACCGCATGCGGCGCAAAGTCGCGCGAAATGCCGCCGCCCGCGCTGAACAGCGCGATGTCGATGCCCTTGAAGGAATCTGGCGTCAGCTCCTGAAGGGTGATGTCTTCGCCTTTGAACTTCAGCTTCTTCCCGGCGCTGCGTGCGGAGGCCAGGAGGGTCAGCTGGCCCACGGGAAACTTGCGCTCTTCCAGGCAGCGGATCATCTCCGCGCCCACAGCGCCTGTGGCTCCGACGATGGCGACATTCTTCAGGGTGCTCATGGTATTCTGACGGTTCTAACGATGGGGTTGGTTCAAGAGGGCCGCGATACTACCCCCTCCCGCCATCTATGCAAGGACCGGGTAAAGCGGGGCGCCCGCCCCCAATCCTCCTCTTCCTCCTACTCATACTCCTCCTCCTGGATTCCCAGGCATCATCCTCGTCCTCCTACTCGAAGTCGTCCTCGATCCTTCCGCTCCGCTATCTCCAAAAGCGCTCCATCTGCCACAGCGGCCCCTTTCCCTCATCTTCCTCTTTCTCTGCTCGACGACGCGCCAGCAAAGTAGCTCAGTTGCGCCGCAACTGAGAACCGAACGGCTCGCAGCCCTCACACTTCCCCAGGCGCCCACCCCAGTTGCGGCGCAACTGGGCTACTTTGGTCTCCCCCCCAAAAAACTCCCGCCTTGACTTCGTGTTAAAAACACACATTACTTCGTGTGTGAAACACACTTATGAATACCCGCGCGCCGCGCTCACCGTGGACTGTGTCGTCTTCGGCTTCGACAGCACGCAGGCCGCCTTGCAGGTCCTGCTCATCCGCCGTGGTCTGGAACCCTTCAAAGACCACTGGGCCCTCCCAGGTGGCTTCGTCCGCGTGGAGGAAACCCTTGACGAAGCTGCCCGCCGCGAGCTCGAAGAAGAGACCAACCTCTCCACCGTATTCCTCGAGCAGCTCTACACCTTCGGCGCCGTGGACCGCGATCCCCGCGAGCGCGTCGTCAGCGTCGCCTACTACGCCCTGACCAAACCCGCCGACCACACCACCGCTGCCTCCACCGATGCCGCCGAGGCCCGCTGGTTCTCCGTCACCGACGTCCCCCCGCTCGCTTTCGACCACGCCACCATCCTCCACACCGCCCTCGCCCGCCTGCGCGGAAAGCTCCGCTACGAGCCCATCGGCTTCGAGCTCCTGCCGCCCAAGTTCACCCTCACCCAGCTCCAGCGCCTCTACGAAAGCGTCCTCGGCACCCCGCTCGACAAGCGCAACTTCCGCAAAAAAGTCCTCAGCCACGACCTCCTCGTCCCCCTCAAAGAAACCCACCGCGAAGGCACCCACCGCCCCGCCCAGCTCTTCCGCTTTGATCCCGTGCGGTATGAGAAACTCAGGAAAAAGGGATTTTTGTTTGAGATATGAAAAGCATCATTGGTTCACCTCCCTTGCCCTTTGCCCGTAGTTATTGGGCTGTCCCATTCCAGCTCCTCGGCGGTTTTTTTCCGGGGGACCGCGATGATGCTGTGGCAACGGCTAAACTTAATGCACTGCTTGATTGCGGGGTGACCCATGTCATCAACCTGATGCAATCTGCCGAATGCGATCATGCCGGACGTCAATTCATCCCATATGAGGAAAGGTTTTTGCAACTCGCAACACAGCGTGGGCTCAGTGTCAGTTGGGCCAGGCGTCCGGTGCCTGATCTAAGCGTGCCGAACATTGTGCAGATGGCTGCAATTTTGAACGAGATCGACATGGTGGTTGGCAGAGGCGGCTGTGTGTATGTCCATTGCTGGGGAGGTCGGGGGCGCACTGGTTCTGTTCTCGGCTGTTGGCTGGCACGGCATGGGGAGGCTTTTCCTTTGCTACGGCTGAAAACGTTGACCAATCACGCAAGAAAGTTCTTTCCCCAAGTTCCGGAAACGGAGCAGCAGCAGCTTTTCGTTACCCAATGGAAACACAACCAATAGACCAGGTGCAACACATCCTCGGCGGCCTTTATGGCTCTCTTGTCGGAGACGCCCTGGGCGTCCCAGTAGAATTTGCCCCGCGCGAAGCCCGGCAGAAAGACCCTGTCCTGAACATGCGCGGCGGAGGTGCTCACGGCCAGTTGCCTGGAACCTGGAGCGACGACGGTTCCCTGCTGCTCTGCTCGGCTGAAAGCCTCGTGGAAAAAGATTTCGATGTGCAGGACATGGGGGAGCGCTTTCTTCAATGGTTCGAGCTCGGCCACTGGGCTGCACACGGCCTTGTCTTCGACATTGGCATCGCTACCCGGCAGTCACTGCTGCGCATTCGCCACGGCATACCGGCGGCCGAGGCCGGAGGCTGCGGGCAGTATGACAACGGCAACGGCTCCCTTATGCGCATCCTCCCTGTGGTGCAGGCCAGCCTGCGGCATGATGATGCAGCGTTTGTCTCTCGGATCGAGCAGGCATCAGCCATCACTCACGGCCACGCGCGCTCCAAAATGGCCTGTGTCTTTTATGGTCTGGTCATTCGCGAGCTGGTAAAAGGAGAGCCGCCTGAAAAGGCCTTGGGCCTGGCGCAAAAGGTCTTCAAACATCTCTACACTGACTCCGAGGAACTCGGCACCTTCCACGCGCTCCTGCACGATGACTTGTCTCTTCAGCCTGAAATTCGCATTCACTCGGGAGGCTACGTCATGGAGACGCTCACCGCCTCCCTTTGGTGCCTGCTGACCACCGACAACTTTTCCGACTGCGTTCTTAAGGCCGTGAACCTTGGCGATGACACCGACACCACCGGCTGCGTAGCCGGCGGCTTGGCTGGCATCACCTATGGCTTCGATGCCATCCCCACCGATTGGCGGCTCGCATTGCCTCGGCAGAAAGAGTTGCAGGAGTTGTTCGCCAGATTCGAGCAGAAAATTTCCATTTCATGAGCACCGATTTTCAATCAGACCACGACCAGCGGCTTCAGCGCGCGCTGTTGTCGCTCGATGGCCTCTCGGTCGGAGATGCTTTTGGGCAGAGTTTTTTCTTTGTTACACCAGCTACAGCTGATCAGAGGCTGGAAGGACGTTTCATTCCACCGCCACCGTGGTTTTTTACCGACGATTCAGTGATGGCCATGGCGATCACCAAATGCCTGCAAGAGCATCATGGTATCGAGTCTGAATGGCTTGCTGCGGAGTTTGCCAAAGAGTATGCCAGAGAACCTGATCGCGGTTACGGAGGCACGGCACGCGGCATCCTTCAGGCCATCGGAGAAGGAGTAGCGTGGAAAGACGCTGCCGGCCGTGTCTTTGATGGAGAAGGTTCCTGTGGCAACGGCGGGGCCATGCGGGCGGCACCTGTTGGCGCATATTTTTCAGACGATCTTCAACTCGTAATCTCACATGCCAGGGATTCCGCCCGGGTGACCCATGCTCATGAGGATGGACAAACCGGCGCGATTGCAGTGGCACTCGCCGCAGCTTGGATGCTTACACAGCGTAAAGCCTCCGACCTCCGGGGGCACGAGATGATTCGATTCGTGCTGGCCCACCTTCCACAAACAGAAACTTACTGGCGTCTGAAGAAAGCTCTCACGTTACCTCTTGAGCTCTCACTCAAAACAGCCGCTTTGATTCTCGGCAATGGCTCACAAGTGGTGTCTTCTGACACAGTACCCTTTTGCCTTTGGTGCACATGCCGTCATCAGAATGACTATTCTGAAGCTCTATGGTCTGCTGTGTCGGTCTATGGAGATATGGATACCAACTGCGCGATTGTCGGAAGCTTGGTCGCACTCTCTGTCGGCCACCTTGGAATTCCTGCGGAATGGCTGGCCTCGCGTGAACAACTGAATCTAAAATTCAAATGAGCCCCGAACAAACCACCCGTGCCAGCAAGTTTCTCAGTTTGGTGCTTCGTCATCAGCCCAAGACGGCTCACATCACCCTCGACTCCGCAGGCTGGACCGGGGTGGACGAACTGCTGCAAGGCTGCGCCAAAGCGCGGCGCACCATAAATCGCGAGCAGTTGCAGCATATCGTGGACACCAACGCCAAGAAGCGCTTCGAGTTCAGCCCTGACGGCAAACGCATTCGCGCCAGCCAGGGGCATTCCGTGGAGGTGGATTTGAACTACGAGCCAAAGGTTCCGCCCGCCATCCTCTATCACGGCACCGCCATGCGTTTTCTGGATTCCATCCGGGAGCAGGGCCTCCTGAAAATGCAGCGCCATCATGTCCACCTCTCGGCGGAAACAAAAATGACGATGCAAGTCGGAGCCCGGCACGGAAAACCTGTTCTCCTCACCATTCTCGCCTCAATCATGCACGAGGCCGGGCATAACTTTTACCTCAGCACCAACGGCGTCTGGCTCGTGGAACACGTGCCGCCTAACTTCATTCGATTCTCATGAGCACAATTCTACAAGCCCTCCAAGCCGACATCACCACCCTCGACGTCGATGCCATCGTCAATGCCGCCAACTCCTCCCTCCTCGGAGGTGGCGGTGTGGACGGTGCCATCCATCGTGCCGCAGGAAAAGAGCTGCTGGCCGAATGCCGCATGCTCAATGGCTGCCGCACCGGCGAGGCCAAAATCACCCGCGGTTATAACCTCAAAGCCCGCCACATCATCCACACCGTCGGCCCCGTGTGGAATGGTGGGCGCAACAAAGAGCCGGAGCTGCTGCGGGCATGCTATGAGAACTCCTTGGAGCTCGCTGCGAAAAATGGCCTGAAAAGCATCGCCTTTCCCTGCATTTCCACCGGTGTGTATCGCTTCCCGCCGGATCAGGCGGCGCAGATCGCGGTGCAGACGGTGCGGGAATTCCTGGTCGCACCTTCCTCCATTGAGCGCGTGATCTTATGCTGTTTTGGCCGGGATGACTTCGAACGCTATCAAAATCTGCTCCCATGAAACAAACGCTCCGTATGGCACGACGTCATGGCTTTCGGCTCTCGTTCGTTGATGCCTTGGTGCTGACAGCTGGCGCGGTCTTTAGCTGGTGGCTGGCAGAAATGGAGTTCCCTCTATGGTGGATCGTCCCTGCCGCATTGGGCCACTTCTTCCTCTTCTGCAATGTCTTCCTGGTTTGGCGTCGCTGGGAGCTGCTGTGGGCGGGAGTGTTCGTACTCAATGTCGCCACACATTTGGCGCTGGGACGGACGGAATGGCTGTCGCCCATGCTGTTCCAGCTGCCGTTCACTGTGCTTGTCATCGCATGGCAGATGAAGTCGCCATGGTATCACGGGATTCTGGCAGAGCGGTTGAACCCTAAACTAGCGGAATATCTCAACGCCGAAATGTCGTGAATTCATCTTCGCATAAAAGCGCCATCCTTGGCTGCCTGCTCGGCACGGCGGTGGGAGATGCGCTCGGGCTTCCAGCTGAAAGGCTGTCTCGCAAGCGCGTGGCGACGATGAAAATGGGCCGGCACCATCAGTTTGTCTTCGGACGCGGCATGTTCAGCGATGACACGGAGCAGACATTGATGCTGGCGTCCGCCCTCATTGAGCACAAAGACGATGCCGCGGCTCTTCAGCGTGCGTTGGGCTGGAGGCTGCGCTGGTGGTTTCTGGCGCTTCCTGCGGGTGTCGGATTGAGCACAGCCAAAGCCATCCTGCGCCTGTGGACCGGCTTTCCTGCATCCAAATCCGGGGTTTGCTCCGCAGGAAATGGGGCGGCCATGCGCAGCGCGATCATCGGTGTGGTCTATGCCGATGATGAGTCGCGGCGTCGGGAGCTTGCACTCGCCTCCTGCCGCGTCACGCACACAGATCCACGAGCGGAAGAATCAGTGCTGCTGGTGGTCGAGGCTGCTTCCATGGCCGCAGGACAGCTCGCCTCGCACGAATCCCTGCCCGTTTTGGAAAAACACATCGTCAGTGACGAAATGAAAGTCCGCTTCGCGGCCCTGAAGACGGCGCTGAATAAACAGAAAAGCGTCGCGGACTACGCGGCAGAAATCGGCTGTGGCCATGGAGTGAGCGGCTTTGCTCCGAATACAGTGGCGGTGGCCTTGTTTGCATGGCTGCGACATCGCGGTGACTTTGAAACAACCGTTAAGTCAGTGATCCAGTGTGGCGGAGACACAGACACCGTGGCGGCAATCACCGGCGCCATCTGCGGCGCTGAGACCGGTGAGATGGGCATCCCTGCCGTGTGGATCGATGGAGTTTTGGAGTGGCCCCGCTCGGTCAATTACATTCGACGTGTGGCGGAATCGCTGGCCATGGGAAACGTTCGTGCTCCAGCATATTTCTGGCCTGCCGTTCCAGTGCGAAACCTGTTCTTTCTTGTCATCGTGATCCTGCACGGCTTCCGTCGCATGCTCCCACCTTACTGATTATGACCACCAGCCCCCTCCTCACCGATCTCTACCAGCTCACCATGGCCGCCGGATACTGGAAATGCGGGAAGGCGGAGCAGGAAGCGGTCTTCCATTTGTTTTTCCGGAAGCTGCCCTTTGCTGGCGGCTACGCCATCGCAGCCGGACTTGGAGATGTGGTGAAATGGCTCCAGGGATTCCACTTCGGCACGGCGGAACTGGACTACCTGGCAACCCTGTCCGGGCGGGATGGAAAGCCGCTCTTTGAGCGCGGTTTCCTCGATTACCTAAGCACACTCGAATGGCGCTGCGATGTGGATGCCATTCCAGAGGGCACCGTGGTGTTTCCACACGAGCCGCTGCTGCGCATTCGCGGCCCGCTGGTGCAGGCGCAACTGGCGGAGACCGCGCTGCTTAACATGATCAATTTCCAGACGCTCATCGCCACCAAGTCCGCACGCGTGTGCCTGGCGGCGCAGGGCGAGCCGGTGCTGGAGTTTGGCCTGCGGCGTGCGCAGGGGCCGGACGGCGCAGTTATGGCCAGTCGCGCCGCCTTTATTGGTGGTGCTTCTTCTACCTCCAACGTGCTCGCGGGCATGACCCACGGCATCCCGGTGCGTGGCACGCATGCGCATTCGTGGGTGATGTCGTTTGAGTCAGAGCTGGAGGCCTTCGAAACCTACGCCGAGGCCCTGCCCAACAACTGCGTCTTCCTCGTTGACACCTACGACACCCTCGAAGGCGTGCGCCATGCCGTGGAAGTCGGCAAACGTCTGCGTGCTCGCGGACACGAACTCAACGGCGTGCGCCTCGATTCCGGAGATCTCGCCTGGCTCAGCATCGAGGCTCGCCGCATCCTCGACGAGGGCGGTTTTCCCAACGCTTTCATCGTCGCCAGCAACGACCTCGACGAGCACCTCATTGAAAGCCTCAAACACCAGGGCGCAAAAATCAGCGTATGGGGCGTGGGCACGCAAATGATCACCGGCGGTGCACAGCCCGCGCTGGGCGGCGTGTACAAGCTCGGTGCCATCCGCAATGAGCACGGCGAATGGGAGCCCAAGATCAAGCTCAGCGAGAATGCGGTGAAGGTGAGCAATCCCGGCATCCAGCAGGTGCGCCGCTTCACCCTCGATGGCGAATTCCGCGGCGACGCCATCTACGATGAGGAGCACGGCTGCCCAGCCCAGGTGGAGATCGTGCACCCCGTCGACGCCTCCCGCACCAAGCATCCGCCGGAAGGCGCTATCTGCGAAGACCTGTTGCAGCCCGTCTTCCGCAGCGGACAGCTCGTGGCCGCTCTCCCCAAACTGCCGCAGATCCAAAACCGCTGCCGCGAACAGCTTGCCCATCTGCACGCCACGATCAAACGCCTCCAGCATCCGCACGAATACACAGCCGGAGTGGAAAGAACACTGCACGAGCGGAAACTGGCGATGATCGACAGGCAGAAACACCCATGAAAACTCTCCTCCTCATCGACATCCAAAACGACTTCATGCCCGGCGGTGCGCTTGCCGTTTCCGGTGGAGACGAGATCATTCCCATCGTGAACGGCCTGCTCCCCGGGTTCGATCTGATCGTGGCCACACAGGACTGGCATCCCGCAGGTCATGGCAGCTTCGCGGCGAATCATCCGGGCAAACACCCGTTTGAACAGATCGACCTCGACGGCCTGCCGCAGACACTCTGGCCCGTCCACTGCGTGCAAAACACTGGCGGCGCGCTCTTCGCTTCCGGCCTCGACACCCGGCGCATCGTCCGCGTCTTTACCAAGGGCATGAACCCTCGCATCGACAGCTACAGCGGTTTCTTCGACAACGGCCATCGCGCCTCCACCGGCATGGGAGAGTGGCTGAAAGCTCAGGGCGTTCACGAACTCCATATCGCTGGAGTCGCCACGGACTACTGCGTGAAATTCACCGTGCTCGACGCTTTGAAAGCAGGATTCCGAGTGAATCTGATCACCTCCGCTTGCCGTGGCGTGAATCTCCAGCCCGGAGATGTGGATCGTGTTCTTGTTGAAATGCAGGCGGCAGGTGCGGTGATTCAAAGCTGACCTGCGCAGCCGCAAAAAGCCCGCGCTCAGCGGAAGCAAAGCGCGGGCGTTAGGCGTGGCAGTGTTACTGTGCCAGGAAGCCGCCATCGACATTCAGAGAAGCACCCGTGATGAAGGACGCCGCATCGCTCGCGAGGAACAGCACCGGATTGGCGATCTCCTCCGAACGCCCCCCGCGGCCAATAGGATGGAGGGAGCGCATGTAGTTGGCCGCTTCTTCGTTGCCTCCGGTGAAGCGCTCAAACATATCGGTCTCGATCACCGCAGGTGCCACGGCGTTCACGCGGATGCCCTGTTTGGCATATTCCATCGCTGCAGCCTTGGTCAGGCCTTCCACGGCATGCTTGCTGGCGATATAGACACTGGCTCCAGCCATGCCGATATGCCCGGCGACACTGCTCGTGTTGATGATCACACCGCCGCCCTGCTTGAGCATGACAGGGATCTCGTGCTTCATTGAGGCCAGCACACCCCACACATTGATGTCAAAGGTACGGCGGTAGTCAGCCTCGTTGACGTCCACGATCGGGCCGGTGAGTTCGATGCCAGCGTTGTTAAACGCCACATCGAGACGGCCATACGTTGCCACCGTTTTCGCCACCAGCGCGGCCACATCGGCCTCCACGGCCACGTCGGCTTTCACAAAGGTGGCCTCGCCGCCTGCGGCTTTGATTTCGTTCACCACCGCCTGGCCTTCCGCTTCACGCCGGCCGCTGATGACCACCTTGGCTCCTGCTTTCGCAAAGGCGAGGGCGCTGGTTTTGCCGATGCCGCTGGTGGCTCCGGTGATGAGGACGACTTTGTTCTGGAATGAGGTTTGCATGATGTTGATGAGGGATGAGTTGAGAGTGAGATGTTGCGGGGGGAATGAGATCAAGCTTTGCCGCCGAAGGAGACGTAGTCATCGAAATCGAGGAAATCGAACCAGGTGCCGATGTCTTCACGTGCGGAGCCGCCTGCCTTGGCAATCTGGGCGCTGATGTACTCGCGGCTCTCGTTGTCGGCAGGCACGGCTTTTTCGCGGAATTCGCTCCAGTGGGAGATCTCGTAGTCGCTGCGCTTATGCAGCGCAGTCTTCTCGATCCAGGCGAACATGTCGGCATCACCCAGTCCCTTGGACGCTTCGGCTTTCAGGGCTTCGTGGTCGATGCCAGTGAAGCTGAGGAAGCGCTGATCCAGCGGGCAGTTGTAGTGATACTCGCCGTTTTTACCCGCGATTTCAGCGCGGCATTTATCGAGCAGGCGTGGCAGCAGTACATAGCCGCCAAGGCGGACGCGGGGGCTGCGTGGGGGGCGCTGAGTGAGGTCGATGGACATGGGGTGGGGTGTTTGTTTTGGTTTGGGGAAAAATCAGGCGACCAGCGCGGCCTCGAGGAAGCCCTTGCTCTTCACGCCGGTGATCGTGTTCACAGGCTGGCCGTTTTTGAAGACGATCAGCGTGGGTATGGCGCGAATGCCAAAGCGCGCCTGGAGGTCAGGGAAGGCATCCACGTCCACCTTGGCGATCGTGGCACGTCCTTCCTGTTCGGTGGCCAGTTGATCGAGAATAGGCGACATCATTTTGCACGGGCCGCACCATTCAGCCCAGAAGTCCACGAGGACGGGCTGGTCGGTGCCGGAGAGCGTGGCATCAAAGGTTTCAGAAGTCAGGGTGATGGGTTTCATAGTATGTGTTGTTTGAGTGAAGAATAGACCGGTCGGTTTGTTTACGACCAAAAAGAAAATCAGGGTGCAAGAAGTGCGCGGATAAATTCCAGCGCCTCGCGCGGCGGGGTGACGTCACGACACACGATTGAGCGCTGCATGGCCCCATTCCACAGGTCGTGGATGATCCGGGCCGTTTCCGCAGGATTGACGGACTTGGAGATCTTGTTTTTCTCGATCCCCTCCTGCAGCACCTGCTCCAGAATGGAAATGGCTTCGCGATTTCCTTCCGCCAGCACCTCGCGCATCGGCTCGCTCATGTCAGAGACCTCAGCCGCCAGCTTCAGCACCAGGCAGGGGCATTTCCCTTTGGTTTCCAGCACGCGGCAGATCGTTCCCTCGCACATGCTCAGCAGCCTGCGCAGCGGATCAGGTTCGGGCGTGGGGGAGAGCAGCATCTGCCTCTTGTAGGCCGTGGCATCGGCCACGTAATGCTTCAGCATCTCCACGCCAAACTGCTCCTTGGACTTGAAGTGGTGATAAAAAGACCCCTTGGGCACCTTCACGGCCTCCAGGATCTCGTTGAGTCCGACCGAGTGAAAGCTCTTCTCAAGCATCAGCCCTTCGGCTGCGTCGAGAATGCGTTCTTTGGTCGTTCGGTCGCTCATGATAATGTTATTATTAGACCAAACGGTCTAATGAGTCAAATGTATTTTTGACTCATGCATTTCCGTTCGCAGACGTTAAGAAACGTAGTTCTCACCAGCAGTCGATCATTCCATCCCCATGAATCTCACCCGCCCTCATCTCGAAGTCAGCATTGGCAGCCAGCGGCTGCGTTTGTTTGATGACAGGCGCTTGGTCCGCGAGTGGTCGTGCAGCACGTCAAAATTTGGCATCGGCTTCACCGAAGGCAGCAACAAGACCCCGCTGGGCCGTTTTGTGGTGAAGGAAAAGCACGGCGACGGCTCGGCCAGCGGCACCATTTTCAAGTCACGTCAGCCCGTGGGGCATTGGCAGCCTGGCATGGACACAAAGTCCGATCTCGTGCTCACACGCATCCTCTGGCTGCAGGGCACCGAGCCGCGAAATGAGAACACCTACCAGCGCTACATCTACATTCATGGCACCAACGACGAAAAATCCATCGGACGCCCCGCCAGCCACGGCTGTGTGCGCCTGCGCAATCAGGAGATGATCGAGCTGTTTGACCTCGTCCCTGAGGGAACGCCCGTGTGGATCGAGGAGTGAGCCCGCAGCTCTGATTCACTCCCTCATGGCAGCAGCCCGAGTGACTTCAGAAACACATCCGTCTTTTGCAGAGTGTCGTCAAAGAGCGGCTTGCTGCGCATGAGGTAGCCATGGGCGCCGCCTTCGTTGATGTCGAGTTCGCAGCGGTTGCCCGCCTTCAGCATGGCGTCATGAAAGGCCTTAGCCCCTGCAAACGGCGTGACGGTGTCTCCGGTGCCATGGAAGATGATCGTGGGTGGCAGGCCGGCGCGCACGTGATGCACAGGAGACAGTTCCTCCCAGCGCTCGCCGATTTTCGCATTCCCATAACCCTCCTTGGAGGTGTCGATTACAGGAAACAGCAGCACCAGCGCGTTCGGGACAGGTGAGACTTTGAGGTCGTCGCTGTCTTCGTTCACGTTGTCAAAAAGGGCCGTGGCCGCGGCGAGGTGGCCGCCTGCCGAGCCGCCGCTGACGATGATCTTCTGCGGATCAATGCCCAGCTCCGCCGCATGGCTTCGGACGTAGCGCATCGCTGAGCGGGCGTCCTTCACGCAGTCAAAGACGCTCACCCCTGTTTTGGCGCTATGCAGCCGGTACTGCATGCTGACGCCCACCATGCCGAGCTTGGCGTAGTGAGCGGCAAAGGGGTACATGCGCGGCGGAGAGCCTCCCGTCCATCCACCACCGTGAATGATGAGGAAGCAGGCGCGGCTGTCGCCCGTCTTGAAGCCCTCAGGCTCAAATACATGCAGCTGCAGCTCGGTATCCCCGACCTTCTTGTAGGGCAGGATGCGCGTGGGCTTCAGCCCGGCTGCCATCTTGTCCACCGCGTCGGCGGCCTTTGGCTTGGCCGTCGGAGCCGGGGTTTGAGCATTCAGGGCGCAGGCAAAAAGAAGAAGCGTGAGGCAGAGACGGATCATGGTGGGAAGACGTGGAACGACGATGAAGGCGCGGCCATTTCATCGAAGCTGGCCCGGCTTTACAGATCGGGGTCGCCATTCTGCTCACGCCAATTTCGCAGCTTGGCTCCCAGCTCATCGCGTTTGGCCCCGTGGGCCGGATCGGTGCTGAGATCGTGCAGCTCATCAGGATCAGTTTGCAAATCAAAGAGCTGTTCGCGGCCAGCCTTTGGGTACAGCACGTATTTCCAGCGCTGATCGCAGATCATGCGCTGGGTGTCCGTGAAAACACCGGTGACAAAATCATGCACCCGCCCGGTTTGATGCCGCAGCAGCGGCGCAAGACTCTTCGACTGCACAGTGCCGGGAACAGCGTTGCCGCTGAGTTCGCAAAGCGTGGGGAAAAGATCATTCAGGTTCACCAGGGCGGCACTGCGTTCATTTCTCGGCAGGCCGGGCCCGCAGATGATCAGCGGGCTGCGGATGCTGTGCTCATACTCGTTCTGCTTTCCCAGCAGCCCATGGCTGCCGAGCGCGAGTCCTTGATCGCTGGTGAAGATGATGATCGTCTCATCGGGGGCTGGCAGCGCATCAAGAATGCGGCCCAGTTGCGCATCAAGATCTGTGATCATCGCATAGTAGATGGCCAGCTCCTCACGCACCTCGCCGGGGACGCGGGGTGTTGGCAGGAGAAGTTCATCGCGACCGTCGATGTTGCCATGGTCAAAGGGATGCTGCGGTGCGATGTTGGCTGGCAGCGGCATTTTCGCGGCAGCGTAGCGGTCCTTCATGCCCGCCGGCCACTGGCGCGGATCATGCGGAAAGGCAAAATTCACATGCAGAAACAGCGGTTTGCCTTTCGGTGCCGTTTGAATCGCACGAATGGCTCCATTCGCGATGTTTCGACTGTTGTCAGGCTGAAGGCCGACGCCTTTGCCAAGTTCTGCCTGATTGTTTTCATCCTTGAAGGTCCAGCCGCGATACCCCGTGAGCGGGCGGCCACGATCATCGATCTCCGGCTGGGTCACGCCCTTGCCGCCGCCGCTGGAATACAGCCCGCTCGTGGTGGTGTAGCCGCGTTGTTTCGGATGTCCGTCATTGTGCCATTTGCCGGTGTAGCAGGTGTGGTAGCCCGCTTGCTGCAAGGTGCCGCCCAGGGTGGCAAGCTGCGAATCGATCGCGCCACCGGGATACTTGGGCAGCGCCCTGAAGGCCGGGTTGCCGGTCAAGATCTGCGCCCGGCTCACATGGCAGATGGGATACCCCGCATACGCACGGGAGAATGAGGTGCCACGGGCGACGAGGTGGTCGAGATTCGGTGTGTCGATTACGGCATTTCCCAGCGCGTGGATCGTGTCCGGCCGCTGGTCATCCGCAACAATGAGAAGAATGTTCGGCGCAGCGTAAAGACGGGTGCCGAGTGTCAGGATGACGAGCAGGAGGCGCATGCGGTGATAACGCCGCGATTCCTCATTCCCATCAAACTTTCGGACTGTCGCTCAGCGCAGTCAGAAACACCTCGCGCAGACGCTTGGTAAACTCTGCCGCGCCTTCATCCGGCGGGCTGGCCAGCGGTTCGCCAAGGGTGATGCGCATGCGGATTTTTTTGTCCGGCAGATGCCACAGCGGCCAGCCCTTGGAGAGGTAGTCGCTGTTGGTTTCAATGAACACCGGCCAAACCGGTGCGCTCGACTGCGTGGCGATGATGCCCAGGCCGCCCTGCAGAGTATTGATGCAGTTTTCCACCTTGCGCGTCCGCGTGCCTTCGGGGAAAAACAACAGCCGGTCGCCCTGGCGCAGTGCTTCGATAGAATTCTGCAGCATCTTATGCGCGGGTTTGTTGGGAATGAAGCCCGCCAGTTTGGCCGCGCCCCGCAGAAACGGATTGTGCATCAATGACGCCTTCAAAATGCAGCGCAGGCCGTGAATCCTGGAAAGGATGAAGACGGCATCCCAAAGCGCCGGATGGTTGGGGGCGATGATCAGCCCGCCTTTGACATCCTTCAGCGCATCGAAACCGATGTATTCGCACTCATACACACCGCACAAGCGCAGGAAGGTGAGGAAGGCTCGGAAGGCCAGGCTCAGCAGCCATTGGCCCAGAGAGCGGGATTTTTCCACCGGCAGCACCGGCACCAGCACTGCTCCTGCCAGCACAAACAGAATGCCGCCGACGGCCCAATAAATCATGCTCAGCAGGAGCACGAATACATGCCATATTTGAATGAGCACACGACAGATCATCGGCGCTCGCGCGCATCTTGGTGTTTGCTCTGTTGGTGAATCGTGAATAAGACCGCAGCATGTCATCTCCCACAGACCTAATTCAAGCGCTTTCCTCCCTGCCGCACGGTTCTGAGTTTCGTTTTATTGACGAACTTGTTGAACTGAATCCCGGGGTGTCTGCCGAAGCGGTATGGAAGCTCAAGGGGGATGAGGAGTTCCTGCGCGGCCACTTTCCCGGTGCCCCCCTCATGCCCGGCGTGCTGATGATCGAGGCCCTGGCCCAGCTTGGCGGCATCCTCATCCAAACCCGCCCGGGTGAGGCCCCGCTCAAAAACATGCGCCTCACCGCAGTGCGCCAGATCAAAATTCTCGGCAGCATCACCCCCGGCCAGTCGCTTCACCTCACGGGCGCACTGCAGGGCATGCTCGGCACCCTCGGGCAGGTCAGCGGTGAAATTCGCGATGATGCAGGCGAGGTCATCCTCACAGGGGCTGTCACCCTCGCCGGAGAGAACTGATTACTTGGGCAGGCGCAGCATGAAGCATGCGCCGTCCTTGTGCGTCGCATCCAGCGAGATCGCGCCGCCCAGCGCCGTGGCCAGTCTGCGGCACAGCGCCAGACCCAGGCCCACGCCCGGAGCCGAGTGCGCAGCCTGATCGGCGCTTTTGTGAAAGGGATGGAAAATCCGCCGCCGCTCGCTGCGGGAGATGCCACCGCCGTGGTCCCGTACGCACAGCATGGCAAACTTGCCGTTCGTGTCTGCCTCCACATGGATCACCGGCTCTGCGGAGCGCGGGGCCGCGTATTTGCAGGCGTTGTCCACGAGGTTGAAAAGAATCTGCTCCACCGCTCCGGCGTCCACATGCAGCTGTGTTTTGCGGTCTGTTTCCGTGGCTTGCACCCGCACCGTCATGCCGCAGTCATCCGCACGCTGCTGCAGGCGCGGCAGGATGCGGTCCAGCAGTTCGCCAATGGTGATGTTCTCGGCCCGCGCCTGCGCACTGCCGCGTTCCAGCCGGGCATAGGCCAGCACGTTTTCGACCAGGTGGCTCAATCGGCTCGCTTCTCCGGTCAAGGTGTCGAGGTAGGTCTTCCGCTGCGCTTCATCGGTCACCATGCCGTCCGCCAGCATTTCCGAGTAGAGGCGAAAAGTCGTCAGCGGTGTTCGCAGCTCATGCGTCACGGCGGAAACGAAATCGGCCCGGCGCTCGCTCAGGGCCACGGTGCCAAACAGCACGATCCCCACCGCCACAGCCGCCAGCAGGACGCAGGTCAGCGCGATTCCCAGAGACCGACGCAGCGGCGTCCAGAACGGCAGGGGGGGGAGCTGGATCGTACCCGGAATCAGCCGCACCGGCAGCGCGGCAAAGCGCAGCGGATCGTCGTTCGGCCGCGTGCCTGCGGAGGCATTCGCTGCGGGCTCCAGTTTTGCATCAGGGAACAAATCCGTGATCTCGCGCAGCAGAGATTCGCGCAGTGCGGGCCAGTCCAGCCACACGCCTTGGACCATGCGTACACCATCCACGAAGGCCTCGCGCGTCAGCATGAGGTTGCTGCCGAGCCACACTCCCTGAAAAGGCCGCGAGCTGTTCGCCGTGGAGGCGTTTTTGAGTGGCGGCGGCGCGCTGGGAGGAACGGCTGAAACGGTGGAAGATTCATTGCCCAAAGCCATGGCGGCACCGTCCGCTTTGGGATCTAAAGGCATCGGTGCTGGGGCCAGATTCTGAGATGGCTTCCGGGATGACATCTGCTTGTCATCCATCGACTTTGCAGCCGGTTCTGAGGCGGCGACGAGGCTGGAGGCAATGCTGCCAGCCGGTTTCGCGGATTCTTTTTTTAACGCCTTCGCCGGTGCTGGCTTGGCGTCGGCCATTTTTTCCTTGGAATACGTCATCGTGCCGGATCCTTCCTTCAGCTTGATCTGCGGCTGCTGTTTGATGGCCTCCTCGGCCTGCAGGTTCACGGCACGGTTGCGTGAGACGTTCTCTGTGGTGCTCAGCACCATCTGCTGGGCCGCCACCTGGCCCTGCAGCGCATTCCAGGCCGGATTGCGTGGCTGATTGGCATCTTTGGCCTCGGCTGCTTTTGAATCGTCAATGTCGAAGCGGGCCACGCAGGCCATCTCCGCAAGCAATTGGCGGTTGAGCGCGGGGCTTGGCGCAGGGGCGGGCGGAGCCGCACGGGTGCTGCGCCAGAGGGAAGGCTCCCGTTTTGAGGGGGGGGCGGTCACGTTCACTGGCTTGGCCAGCAGTTCGCGCAGACCGCTCAGGCGTTGCTCGCTGCGAGTCAGGTCATCCGCATTCATGAACTGTGCCAGCGCCAGTGTACGCTCGTCGTTTTGCGGCACCTGCGGGGACAAAACCTGGCCGCGTGTGTCCATCTGGAAATACAGCAGCACATGCTCAGGCACTTCTGAGAGCAGCGGCGATGGCACCAGAACCTCGCCCTTCGCCACATTGTCGTACGCTTTGTTGATCAGGCCTTCCGGTGAATGGAAGGGCCGGAAATCATAGGGAGGGCGAGCATTCTCGCGGATCATGAGGGCGCTCGCCTGGAAATCGAGCCGCCACAGCGCCAGCCGTACGCGCTCCTGCTGGTCGGCCTCACGTGCCGCTGTTTCACGCTCACGCTCCAGCGCCAGCGTGTGCCAGCTCACCCACGCCATCGCCGCGAGCAGCAGCCCGAGGCAGGCGATGAAGGTGATCCAGATGTGCAGCGGTTTGCGCATGGGGGAATCAGGTGAGTTGGTAGCCTTTGCCGCGTATGGTGACGATCACACGTGGCGACTCTGCATCATCTCGCAGTTTGTGGCGCAGATTTGCGATGTGCATGTCCACCGTGCGTGTTTCGGTCTGCTGGTTCTCGATGTGCCAGACGCGCTGCAGCAGCTCCTCCCGTGAAACGGGCCTGCCGCGATTCAGCGCAAGGTAGCGCAGCACATCACGCTCGCGCTCGGAAAGCTCTGCGCTCTCGCCATTCTCAAAACGGGCCACGCTCTGCCCGAAATCGATCGTCGCTGCGGTGAGCGTGAGTGTTTCACTCACGGGCTGGCGCTCGGGCGCACGGCGCAGCACCGCCTCCACGCGGGCGAGAAGCTCGCGCACGCTGAACGGCTTCACCACGTAATCATCCGCGCCCAGCCGCAGGCCGCGCACACGGTCATTTTCTTCACCACGGGCGGAGAGGATGATCACCGGTGTGCCGGGCCGTTCGCGGCGCAGGGCTTTCAGGATGTCAAAGCCGCTCGCATGGGGCAGCACCAGATCCAGCAGCATGAGGTCGAAGGTCGAACTCAGGGCCAGCTTCATGCCCTTCTCGCCATCGCTCGCCTCCAGTGTCGTATGACCGGCGAACTTGAGCGCATCCAGGACGCCGCGACGGATCGCGGCGTCGTCTTCAACAACAAGGATGGTGGAAGGCATGGCGAAGTTTAAAGGTTCATTTCTCCCATGCGATGCCTTTTTTCTCCGCCTGGGACCGCAGGGCCTTGGTCATGGCAGTGTCGAGCGTGTCGGTCTTGGCGGACTCCTTGCGCTGCGTGGCCACGTAAGCATCGCGTTCCTTGTTCAATGCCAGCACCTGCTTCTGGATCTCCGCACGCTCGGCGGTTTTCTTATCAAGATAAGTTTTGCGCTCTTCGGTGGTCATCTTTTTCATCTCCTCAGGCAGATCGGCCTCTTTGATTTTCGTGATGTCGAAATCCTTCTGCTTGCTGGCATCGACGAGATCCCAGCCGGTGTTGCAGTAGTTGGCGCTGGCCTTGCTGACAATGCGCTGGACCTGGGCGCCAGATTCAGCTTTGGCGGCGGCGTTGTCATCCTGGGCGACCTGCCGCGCCTTGGCCATCGGTGCGTCCTTTCCATAATTGATGTAGGTGCTGTTCAACTGTTCGTTGAGTTTCACAATCTCCTTGTCCTGCGGCGCCTCGATGTGAACGATGGCCTGGTTCTGGTCGATCACGAGGTATTTGCCGTCCGCAAGCAGCGCGCCCTGGTTCCAGTGTTCTGCAATGCCTTGCGCTTCGCTGCCACAATGAATCGTGTTCACGATAATGCCCTTGGCGATGGCGTTCTGGCAGCTTTTTTTGGAATCAATGGGTCCTTGGGTGAAAGGCTCGTTGCCGGCGATGAAGATCGCCTTGTACACTTTGGGATTCGCATCCCAGGCGAGGTCTTTCGTCGCGCGCTGAATCACCGCGCCGCAGTATTCGTCACCGCCATTTGTTGTGAGGGCGAAGAGCTCTTCGGACACTTTGTCCAGATCGCGGGTGAGGGGCTGGATCTGGCGAATCCAGTTCTCTTCCGCCCGCAGCGAAGATTTGCCATATTCATACAGCGCCACCTGCACGACGGGTGTTTTGCCGTCCTGTTTGGCGGTGATGAATTCATTCACCAGCTTCCAGAGCTGGGTCTTCGCCTGCTCGATCAGGCCGCTCATGCTGCTGCTGGTGTCCAGCAGCACGGCGATCTGCACCACCGGGGTGTCAGCGGCGGTTGTTTCGACCTTGGCGATTTCCGCCACGGGGGCGGGTGGTTGAGCCTCTTTGGCGATGGCGAAGCACGCGGACAAGGCCGTGGCGATGAGGATATGCTGTGTTTTCATGGATGTGTTTATGGATGAGTTGACGGGAGAAATTTCAGCGGATGAGGACCAGCTGGCCGCGATGCTGCAGCAGCAGCTCGCCGCGCAGGGCCAGCAGGCTCTGGCGGTTGTCGGCGGCGAGTTCATCGACCAGGCGGCCAAACTCAGGGCTGCCGATCTCAATGATGCGCACAGGTGCGCGTTCGGCCTTGGCGGCGCTGGCGTCGGTCCAGCGGTTGCCTTTGTTAAAGAGGGCTCCGGCCTGGCACTGCTGCACGCTGGTGATCTCGATGGCCTGCATCTTGTCATCGAGGAAGCGATTGCGGACATTGAGCTGCTTGGATTCAGCGGCCTTCTTCAAATTGCCTTCCTGAGAGACGGAGGCCGCTCCACTGCGCATCTTCATCGCCCTGTCTTTGTAATTGTCATAGGCCTTGCTGGCATTGGCAGGAGCGGCGGCGAGGGAGGTGCCTTCTTCAGCCAGGAAGGCGGTGTATTCGGTGAGAATGCCGAACTGCGTTGATAGGCGCACAATTTCATTCACCAGCTCCGTCGTGCCACCCGTGGCACCATCGGCGCCGAGGTCACGGATCGCCTCGCTGAGCACCGCGATTTTGTTGCTGGCCCAAAGGCGTGCCACAAAGGAATTGGCGGTGCTGGCCTTGTCGAGATTGAAAGTGAAATCAAACTTTCGTTCTCCCCCGGCAGCAGCGCCCGTGAGCTGGAAATGCAGCGGTGCCTCGCCACGGTAGGTGCCGGACAGAAGAATCTGCTCGCCCTCAAATACATCTGGCAGGGGAGAGGGGATGAGGTCGCTCACACGGCTCGGATCATCCGCCCGCACGGCCGGCTTCGTGAGCAGCGGACCGCGCAGACGGTCAAAAACACGGCCCACTTTGACCTCCACATCCTCCTTCGGCAGCACAAACTCCGCGCTGCCCCGGGTTTCACGGGCGATGCGGGAGAGCAGCGGCGTGTTCACATCCACACCGACGCCGAAGGTGAACACACGGCGCTGATGCGGATTCCCCTTGGCCACGGCTTCCCGAATCGCCTTTTCCGAGGTCTGGCCGATGGTGGGCAGGCCGTCGGTAAGGAAAAGGACGATGGGCAGCATGCCTTCGAGCGGTTTCTGGCGCAGCGCCTCGACGACGGAGTCATGGATGTTCGTGCCGCCGCTCACCCGCAGCGCGCTGATGTAGTCGCGGGCCTGCCTGGTGGTCTCGGCACTTTTGATCACCGGCTGTGCGGCAAACATCTCAACGGCCTCATTATAAACGATGAGGTTGAAGCCCTCGCCGTCCTTCAGCCCTTCGATCACCTGCAAGGCGGCAGCTTTGACCTGATCGAGCTTGGGTCCCGCCATGCTGCCGCTGCGGTCGATGACGAGGGTGACTTCCCGCATGATCGGTTTCGCATCCGCCTTTGGCTTCGGAGGGGCGATCATCACCAGGAAATAGCCGCCGCCGATCTTGGGATCTGGATAGGCCAGGATTGAGGCGGTCATTTCATCCTTGGTTTCACGCAGCAGAGACACCCGGAATGCACCCGGGTCCTTGGTTTCACAGGAGAGGGTGGCGGTGTTGCCATCCGGCTGTTTCGCCGAGACCTCGTGGCTTGCAGAGTAGAGCGAGGCGATGCGGGATGTGGAATGGATTCGCATGGAGAGCTTCCAAGGCACTGCATATTCCACCGCCTCTGAGCGGGGCAGGACGTAGTCGAGCCGCGCACCATCGGCTTCGAGCAGTTGCTCATAGGTCACGCGCACTTTCTGCGTGCCATTGGCCGGGACCGGGAACACGCTCGATTTCACGACCGCGTTGCCGACGAACTCCAGCAGCGCCGGATCGCGCGTTTGTGCCACGATGGTGTCGTAAATGTGTCGTGCTTCCTCACGTGGCAGTAATTTGGCCGTTCCCTCGGAATTGCCGCCCTCAAAGGCAAAGGCCTTCAGTACCGCCCCGCTCGGCACCGGGACGAGCAGTTCAGACTCCTGCGGGCGGCCGGTCGGATTGCGCAGGGCGATGTCGAGGGTGGTTGTGGCGATTTGATCCGCGATGTCGATGTGGGCATCCACCTGAGTCACCTGGACCGGCTGCGAGTGAATGATGCGCGAACTGGGGGAAATCCAGGCCCGAGCGTGGAAATCCTGCGCAATCAGGGGCGTGGCGAGGAAAAGGGCACAAAGAAGCGTCTTCATGCCATCATGGTGGTTTAGGTGGCGCGCGGCGTCTGTAAACGCACTGTAAAGGGCCTGAAAACGCCCAGATCGGCCCTGGACAGGGGAGTGAATCGGGCTGCTCAACTGGAACTCCCCCTTGCCAAGCCGGGAAGTCCCCCCATATTCGCGCCCCTTTTATGGACATCTTCATTGGAATTCTTACCGTAGTGGAAGTCATCGTCTGCCTTCTGCTCATTCTCGTCGTGCTTATGCAGCGCCCCCGTCAGGAAGGCCTTGGCGCCTCCTTCGGCGACGCCGCCGCCAGCCAGGTCTGGGGTGCGCAGACGACGAACGTGCTGCAGAAGTTCACGGTCTATCTGGCCATCATTCTTTTTGCCCTGACCATCCTCCTGGCCGTGCTTGTGAGCCGCCACCAGACCGGCAGCAAGGCCCCGTCTCTCTTTGGCGATGCGAAGCCTGAAGCCGCCGCCCCTGCCGCCGCCGCCCCTACGGCTGATGAGCAGGCCAAGGCCAAGGTGCTGGAGAAAATCCAGGAAGCTGTGAAAAAGGATGCGGCCAAGGCCGGTGAACCTGCGAAGGCAGCCGAGGCTCCGAAAACCGAAGCCAAGAAAGATGCTCCTCCAGCCCCTGCTCCGGTGAAGACAGAGCCAGCCAAGGCTCCTGAAGCACCCAAGGCCGCTGCACCTGCACCTGCACCTGCAGCAGCACCGGCTCCTGCTGCTGCGCCAGCCCCGACGCCTGCTGCTGCTCCCGCACCTGCGGCGGCGCCGGCTCCGACACCTGCGCCCGCTCCTGCGAATCAGCCAAAGTAAGCAGCGACTTGCTTTGATTTTCCCACGAAGGGCACGACTTGCGTCGTGCCCTTTGTTTTTCCCGGATATGCCGGGTGCATGTGCATTTCCGATAGTGTGCCGTGCGAAAACGGGCTTCACATCGTGCGTTGGTTCTGCCTACCATCGCACCAACCATGAAACGTTTCCTTTTCTGTCTCGCGCTTGCCTTGTCCTGCGTTGTTTCGCACTCATCCTTTGCGGCGGAGCCGCTGCGGGTGTTTATCCGGTCGGGGCCGAAGTCCCATGGGCCAGGGGCGCATGATCATCCTTCCTTTCTGCGCGACTGGGTGCCGCTGCTGAATGAGCGTGGTGCGAAAGCAACTGGAGGTGATTCATTTCCCACCAAGGAGCAGCTGGATGCAACGGATGTGCTCATTCTGCACCTGGACAGCGGGGGTGACATCAAGATTGGCCAGGAACGGAAGGACTTGATGGAGTATTTGGAGCGCGGGGGCGGCATTGTGACGATCCATGCGGCATCGGTTTCGAAGGATCATGACTGGTTCAAGGGCATCATTGGCGGGTCCTGGCACCATGGGCAGACGAAATGGCGGGAGGGGCCGATGCATTTGTACTTCACGGATCATGAGAACCCGATCACCTTGGATGTGTCGAATTTCGCAATGGATGACGAAATTTACTACGACATGGATGTATTGCCTGAGTGCCGCATTCTGGCCGGGGCTTACACACCGAAGCCGGCGGGGGTGCGGAATGAGAAAGCCGCGAAGCGGGCCGCAGAAATCACGAAGGGAGGCAAGGAGGTCAGCATCTATGACATTCAGCCGCAGATCTGGACCTATGAGAAGGAGAACTACCGGTCCTTTGTGTGCATTCCGGGACACTACTATGCGAACTTCAGCCGGCCGAATTTCCGGGCGCTGCTGCTGAGGGGGATCGCGTGGGCGGGGAAGAGGAAGAATGTGGATGAGCTGTGCAAGCCGGAGGAGCTGGGGGACAACCTGAGGTATGTGGAGGGCGGGCCGACGCGACCAGAGAAGGCGGCGGAGAAGCTGGAGGTGCATCCGGAGTTCAATATTTCGCTGGTGGCCAGTGAGCCGCTGATCAACAAGGTCATGAATGTGGACTGGGATGAAAAAGGCCGCCTATGGGTGTGTGAGACGCCGGAGTATCCGAACGGGCGGCGTGAGCTGAATGTGGAGAAGTGGAAGGACAGCGGATCGTGGACGAAGAAGTATGATCGTGATCCGATTGACCGCATTTCGATTTTGTCTGACACGAATGGCGACGGGGTGATGGACAAGAAGCATGTGTTTGCGGACAAGCTGGAGCTGGTGACGAGCTTTTGCTTTTACAAGAAGGGCGTCATCGCCTGTGCGGCACCGGACATCTGGTATCTCGAGGATACGGATGGCGATGAGGTCGCGGACAAGCGTACGAAGCTTTACACGGGCTTGGGCACTGGGGACACGCATGCGGTGATCAACAACCTGCGGTGGGGGCTGGATGGCTGGGTGTATGCCACGCATGGGTACAGCGCCGGGCATGTGACTTCGCCGGATGGGAAGCAGGATTTTGGAACGGACGGCAGCGGCGTGGTGCGGTTCAAGCCGGATGGCAGCGCCTTTGAGCAGTACTCTTCCCGAGGTGGAAATACGTGGGGGCTGGATGTGACGTGGGACGGGCAGGTGTTTTTCACGCAGCCGACGAGCGGTACGGTGTTCTTCCATGTGGTGCTGCCTGAGTATGTGCTGGCGAAGGGGAAGATCCCCGGCACGACGAGCTGGAACGGGATGGTGACGCATCAGAAGACGTACCCGGCGATGTCGTGGCCTGAGCAGGCGTATGTGCAGATCGACCTGGTGGGCGAGTTTACCGCAGCGGCGGGCTGCGCGATCTATGAAGGCGGCGCGTGGCCGAAGAAGTGGGACTACAGCTATTTTACCACCGAGCCGACGCTGAACATCGTGCACCACGAGTTTGTGGAGAAGGACGGCGTGACGTACAAGACGCACAAGGAAGCTGGCCGTGAAGAGACGGAATTCATCCGCAGCAAGGACCTGTGGTTCCGTCCCATTGAGACGCGTGTGGGGCCGGACGGAGCGTTGTATGTGGTGGATTTTTACAATCAGGCGGTGATTCACAATGACACGCGTGGTCCCCTCCATGGGCCCGCGAACGCGGCGGTGCGCCCTGACCGAGACCATTACTTTGGGCGCATCTGGAAGGTGCAGAACAAGCAGGCGAAGAAGGTGGAGGTGGTGAAGGTGGACAAGGACGACACGCAGGCGCTGACGGAGATCATCAAGAGCAGTGCGAACGGTCCGCAGAAAGCGCAGGCCTGGCGGCTGATCCAAGAGCAGCAGAACGGCGACAAGGCCGTGGCCGCACTGGAAAAAAGCGGTGCTGCGCCGAAGCAGACGACGGCAGCCGTGGCTGCGTACGAGAAGTTCAAAGCAGGACTTTCCTATGGGGAGCCCAAATACACTGACGAGCAGAGGAAACAGATCAATGCGGTGCATCACGACATCATCGAGGCCTTCTCAAAAGCGGCAGACAACTGGACGCGCTCTGCGATCGTGGCCGCGGCTTCCGAACAGCGGGCCGCTGAATGCGTGGCCTGGGCGCTGGAGCATTCCGGAGGTGAAGCCGAAGGCTTTGTGCAGGCTGTTCTCGCAGCTGCACTGACTCCGAGCGGCCGCAATCAGCAACCTTCCAAAGGGCTGATCTATGCGTGCGCCCACGCTCCTGCGAAGGCGGATGCGCTGAAGCTGATCGTGCTGCGTGGCATCGCGCAGTCGGCGGAGACTCCGTCTTTTGATGCCGACTCTCTCAAAGCGCTGCTGGCGCAGCCTGCGCTGGCTGCGGCAACGCTGCCCGTGGTGGTGAAGGCTGACAAAGGCGGCGTCCTGGCCGGCGATGTGAAGGCGCAGATCAGCAAGCTGAGCGCCGTCCTTGCGGACAACTCGGCAGCCGTGGCAGCGCGTGTGGCTGCGGCCAAAGTTTTGATGAATGTTGGTGGCGAGGCGCAGGCGCTGGCGGCGAAGGTTCTTGCCAATGCCGACACTCCAGCCGCGCTGCAGGCGGCGATCATCACGGCGCTGGATGAGAACGGGGATGCGAAGGAGCTGGTGGGGAACCTGAACGGGCTGAAACCCGAACTGCGGACGCAGGCGTTTGATGCGATCATGAAGCGGCCTGAGGCGGCGCTGGCGCTGCTGACGGAGATTCAAAACGGGAAGATTGATCCGAAGGAGATCGGGCCGGGGAACATCTCGCGTCTGAGGACGCACCCGAACAAGCAGGTGGCGAAGCAGGCGAATGCGATGATCGACAAGCTGAATCCGAACGCGAAGGCGAAGAACGAGCTCATTGCGCAGTTCACGCCGGTGGTGGAGCAGCCGGGCAATGTGGCGAATGGCAAGACGCTGTTCACGGCTGCGTGCGCTGTGTGCCATCGTCTTGGCGACATCGGCAAGGATGTGGCCCCGCCGCTGGTGGGCATGGGGGCACATGGGCCGGCGGAGCTGCTGGTGCATGTGCTTGATCCGAACCGTGAGGTGGACCCGAGCTTCTGGGCGTGGAATGTGACCACGAAGAAGGGCGAGACGTTTGCGGGCGTGATCGCAAGCGAGAACCAGGCAAGCCTGACGCTGCGCAACCAGGGCGGTGATTTTGAGATCAAGAAGGCGGACATCGCCACTCGGGAAAACACACGCCGGAGTCTGATGCCGGAAGGGCTGGAAGGACTGGGAGCGGAGAACATCCGAGACATCCTGGCCTTCATCTGCGGCGGAGAGCAGAAGTTCCGGGTGATCGACCTGCGCACGGCGTACAACGCGGACAGCCGTGCCGGCATTTTTGCGAAGGAAGATGCGAAGGATCAGACGGTGACACTGCACAAGTTTGGCAATGTGATGGTGCATGGCGTGCCGTTTTTTGTGATGGACCCGGAGAAGTCGCAGACTGGTGCGAGTCTGATCGCCCTCAAGGGTGGTGGCAAGGGCACCGTGGCGGAGAACTTTCCTGAGAAGGTGGAGATCGCGACGAACGCCACGGCCGCGAGCCTGCATTTTCTGGGTGGCGTGGCGGGCTGGGGCTGGCCCTTTGGCGGGGACAAGGCACGCGGGCAGCCGGCGATGACGGTGCACGTTGATTATGCCGATGGCGGCAAGGAGAGCATCGTGCTGAAAAACGGTGAGTACTTTGCCGACTACATCGGCAAGGCGGAGGTGCCGCTCAGTGAAGATGCGGGTGACTTTACGCGGCGCGGACAGCTTCGTTATTTCGCGATCAATCTGAAAAAGAAGGGTGCACTGAAGAAGATCACGCTGGAGACGAGCGGCAGCATCGTGACGCCCTGCACGGTGGCGATCACCGCGAGCACGGAGCCTGCGAAAGTGGAGGCGGCGGCGAGGCCTATGAAAGAAGAAGCAGACGCGGGCAATGCCAGCAAGCTGCCATGGAGCCGGCCCAAGGCGTGGGAAGGCAACGCCAGGTATTCGGCTCCTCCTGAAACCGGACCCAAGGAAGGTGGCAAGGGGGATGGGCCGCTGGTGGCTGCGACGCCGGTGAACTGGGAGGCTGGGAAGACGAAGGTGCTCGTCATTGGTGGCGGGTCATCGCACAACTTTGCGAAGTTCTTTGGCGAGACGGATGTGGCGACGCTGAAGGGCGCCGGGTTTACAGTGCATTACACGGAGGACCGCGATCAGGCGGCGGCTGAGCTGGCGAATGCGGATGTGGCGGTGATCAGCGTGAACCGGAAGTTTTTCGACACGGCGGCGTATCGCAAGGCGCTGATGGATTTTGCGGCGGCGGGCAAGGGGATCATCATGCTGCATCCTGGCACGTGGTATGGCTTTGGCGGATGGCCGGAACTGAATGCGCAGATCGTGGGTGGTGGTGCGCGGGGGCATGACAAGATACATCCGTTTGAGGTGAAGGCGGTGAAGGCGGATCATCCGATCATGGCTGGGGTGCCGGCGAGTTTCACGGTGGAGGATGAGCTGTACTATGTGAATGCGGAGCCGGAGAAGATCCCTGCGGGGACGGCGAAGATTACCGTTTTGGCGGAGACGAGCCCGAGTGACAAGTACAAGGCGGGGCATCCGAGTGTGTGGACCACGGAGCATGCGAAGGCGCGGGTGGTGGGGATCGCGCTGGGGCATGATCAGCGGGTGCATGATCTGAAGCCGTATCAGCAGATTCTGACGAATGCGGTGAAGTGGGCGAGCGGGAAGTAGCGAGCGGTGCCGCTTTCCGCTCCTGATGGTTTCACGCAGCGTTTTCCAACACTGACTTCCGGAAAGCGACGCTGAGGGTGCGTCCGGCAGCTGCTTGAGGACAAGCAGCCGCGAGCGTCGCTACTGCCGGATCATGGTCCAGACACCCCCTGTTGAAGAGATGTCTGGTGCTGCAGCGGTTCGCAAAACTCATTTCCGTTTAGCAGGCTGATTCTTGATCGACGATCATGCCCAGCGGGAGGTAGGGAGGATTGTCCTCAAGCCGCCGCCGAGCGTCTCCACGCTCGCTTTCCGGAAATCAGTTTTGGAAAACGCCACGGAATGGAGGGCTTATGACATTTGGAAGATCAAGATAAGTCATGCCTTTACTTGGTGCCTGGATTTTTCTTTTATAAAAAGGACGTGGAATGGATGCATACGTCTAAAAATGAACGCTTTGGATGAATAGCAGTCTGCTGAAAGAGCTCCGGGAATTGCTGTCTGTGTGTCAAGATATTCGCTGTCAAGGAGTCAAGATATGTGCTAGCTGAAGCCCCTCATGCCATTTCAAGGATGAACCCCCTTCCAACCCCCTCGTCCCGCTGTACTTACATTTTCGCCCAATCGCATCGCTGGCTGTGCTGTCTGCTGCTTTGCGTCTTTCTGCCGACTCAAGGATCTGCGGCAGACGGCGTCTGGAGCAATGCCTCAGGGGGAACATGGAGCACCTCTGGCAACTGGACTTCGGGAAGTATCGCAGATGGTGCCGGAGCGGTGGCCAATTTCGCGAATCTCAACATCATCACGGCCAATCAAACCATCACTCTCGACACCTCGATCACACTGGGCCAGCTAAGAGTCGGTGACAACCAAACCACGGATTTGCGCTCGTATCTCTTCAGCGCCACCGGAGGTTCCACGCTGACGTTTGACTCCGGCAGCGCCACGACCAACGCGACGATTTACCAGATCTCAAGCAGTGCGGGCGACACGATTGGAGTGCCGATCCTGCTGAACAGCTCGCTGGACATCATCAATGCCGCGACGGGGAAAGCCCTGACTATCACCGGTACGATTTCAAGCGGGACGACAGGACTGAAGACGATCAATCTGATCGGGTCCGGGATTCCGGTTCTTCCGCTGCCAAGTCCGGCGAATGCGAATGCCAACGTGGGAAACACGATCATCAGCGGCGTGATCAGCGACGGAGCCGGCCAGGTGGCCATCGTGGTGGACAGTCCAGGAGCGGGCACGCTGACGCTGAGCGGAGCCAACACCTTCACAGGAGGGGTGACGCTGAATTCAGGCACCCTGATCATCAGCAGTGCGAATGCGCTGGGCACGGCCAAATTTGTGATCAACGGCGGCACCATTGGCTCAACAGCCGCAGCGAGGCTGCAGACGGCGAATGCGCCGATCGACATCAATCAAAACTTTTCCTTCTACAGTTCCCAGACCCTGGACATTGGCAATGCATCCGCAGTCACGCTGGCGAAGGACATCACAATCAGCACGCTGAACTCGCAGATGTCGATTTATGGCGTGATCGGAGACGGCGGCAACGGCTACCGGCTGACCAAGACGGGCCTGGGCAATTTGTACCTGACCGGCAGCAACACCTACACGGGGGGAACGGAGATCAATGCAGGCGTGGTGGTGGTGTCAAAGACTGCCGCATTTGGCGGGACGGGTGCCAACGTGCTGATTCAGTACGGGGCCACAGCATCGATGGTCTCCACCAATATTGATCAGAATTTTCTATCCCGAATCGATCCCAATTCGGTGGGTATTGTCGGCCAGTGGAGCGGGACGAGCAGTCAAAACCTGGACTTCAGCGCGCTGCCGAATGTGAGGCTGGGCTCCGGCTCGGGCACCGCCACTTACTCGGGAACCATCACGCCCTACGGCAATACCTTCCGCATTGGCGGCGGGACATTGACCGTGATCAGCTCCGCGCTGGCGGGGGCAGGCAATTCGCTGGAAGTGGGCATCCAGGGGGTGAGCCTTGGCAACGTGACGCTGAGCGGTGCCAACACGTATGATGGTGCCACAACGATTCTCGGGGCGGTGACGCTGACGCTCAGCGGCAACACGGGGCATCTGGCGGACACCTCAGACATTGTTTTCAAGAGCAACGGCACCTTCACCTATGACAACACGGGTGCCACGGCGACGATCAGCGAAACGGTGGGCAATCTGTTGCTGCAAGCGGGCGATGCGACGGTGCTTTCCCAGCGAACGGCCAATTTCAGCACGGCGCTGACCTTTGGCGGCATCTCGCGCAGCGCGGGTGCGACGGCCAACTTCACGCTCGGCGGAACGGGTGCCACCAATGCACTGAACACGGTGAGCCTGACGAGCGCGCCGACGAGCGGTGCCTTCATCGACCAAGGGTTGTTTGTGAGCGGGGGCAACTATGCGGTGTATGACAGCGGGGGCTATCTCCGAGTGATGGCCTACGGAACCGACACGAACACTGCCAGCGTGGCAGGGGGGACGACCATGGCGTCCGGAAGCGGCAAGCATGTCTCGATCACCGGCGGCATCAGCGCGCAGACGACGGACACCGTTCAGACACTGCGGATAGGCGGAGCGTACAACGTGACGCTGGCCAGTGGTGCCACACTTACCCTGGCATCTGGCGGCCTTTTAAAAACAGGCACTGGCAGCACGGCAAGCACCATCTCTGGCGGAGCAGGAATCACCACGGGAGGAAGCACGGAGCTGGTGATCCGCACGGACCTCTCGACTGACACGCTGACCATCAATTCGAACATCCTGGCCAGTTCCACCGGCGGACTGACGAAAGCTGGCGCGGGTGTGCTGGTGCTGGGCGGCAGCAACAGCTACAGCGGCACCACGACGCTGAACGGCGGCACCCTGAGGGCTCTGGGTACGAGAGCCCTGAGCACGAGTAACATTGTCCTCAATGGCGGCACGCTGGACCTGCGCGCCAACGGCACCAGCCCCGGCAACAACAACGGCACGCCGGAGCTGCTGGATTTTGGGAACAACATCACCGTGAAGGGAGATGCGACGATCGCCGTCAATAACATTCCTGCGAGCAGCACTCTGTATCTCAACAAAAGCATCGGAATCGGGGATCTCAATCTGGGGGGCAACACGCTGACGATCGCCAACAACAACGGGTACGGCCTGTCAGTAAAGGGCACGACGACCCTGTCTCCGGGCGCCACAGGGAACTCCATTTTGAACCTGGGAACAGCGCGCCCCTCGAATCTGGTGCAGGCGCTGACGTTTGAGGGCAAGGTCACGGGCAGCTCGCAGATCACGCTCAAAGGCAGCGGGACGGCGGCGTTTCTGAATGCGACCAACGACTTCATTGGCGACATCCGTGTGACGGCGGGTGCGGTGCTCTCCGCTGCGAACGACGGGGCTCTTGGGGATGCCGGCAACAAGATCTATCTGATCGACTCCCCCACGAACTCGACCTTCCGCGCCACGGGCACCTTTTCCAGCAGCCGGACCTTTGTCCTGGGCAACAACACCGGGGCGGTGAGCAACATCATTCAGGTGATCAACGGAGAGGTTTTCACTCTGAACTCCGCCTTTGAGGGCAACACGGGATTCATGAAGTCTGACAACGGGACGTTTGAAATCAATGCGGACAACGGCACCTGGGGCGGGGACGTGATCATCCAGGACGGAGTGGTGAGAATCTCGAACTCCGGGGCGCTGGGCTCCGGCAGCGGGTACACGCAGGTGGACAATCCGGAGTCTGCGCTGGAGCTGAACGGGGGAGGCGCGGGCATCACAGTGAGTGACACGCTTTATCTCAACTACACCGGTGTGAACAGCGCAGGCGCGCTGAACAGTCTGGCAGGCGGTGGAGCGAACCATGTGACGGGGAGCGTCATCCTCAACGGTGCGGCGAGCATCGGTGTGGAAGCGGGCGGCGAGTTGTACCTGGACAGCACGACGGACATCGTGGGAAATGCGGCGCTGTCCAGCACGGGACTGACGGCCAGCAACTTTGCGCTGACGCTGACAGGAGGTGGAAACGGCACGCTTACGGCAGGCATCGTGACGGGATCGAGCACGCTGACCAAGCTGGGAGCTGGCACCTGGACGCTGCTGGGCGCCAACGGCTTCACGGGCACGGCCGTCATTAATCAAGGGACGCTGGTCCTGAGCGGGGCAGCGGGCACTTTTGCCTCTGGCGGCACTCTTCAGATCAGCCCCGGAGCGACGCTGGTGCTGGACAATACGAACGGGCATCTGGACAACCGGCTGGGATCACGCGGGATTCATTTTGGGGGTAATCTGACGATCATTGGCGATGCCTCTGCGCCGACGATCGAAACGATTTCCGGCAGCAACCTGCAGTCTGGCAACACGGCCTCGGTGCTGACACTGATCGCAGATCCGACGCAGTCGATCACGCTGCAGGTGAACAGCGGAACGATCCGAAATGCAGGCAAAGGAACCGCGCTCTACCGGGGCAGCAACCTGGGCAGCACGCCGGGAGCAGGTGTGGTCACGATCAAGGCCACAACAGCTCCGACCTTCACGGGGCAAACGGCCACCACGGGATCGTACAACCAGGGCATTCTGCCGTGGGCGCTGGTGGACACGACGACGACGGGGCTGGGCATGGGATTTGCCACGTATGATTCAACTTACGGCATTCGGCTGCTGGGGGCCAGCGAGCAGCTTGGCTACATCTTTGGCACAGCCAATGTGGTGCTGAGCAAGAGCAAGGGAGTGCTGGCGCCTTACAGCATCAATTCACTGAATCTTGGCAGCGGTGGCGGGGTGGAAATTCAACAACTGACGATCCTGACGATCGAGAGCGGCGGGGTGCTGGCGTTTGCGGGCAACACGGGCATCACAGGCGGGCTGCTGCAGACGAAGAGCAATGCGGAGCTGGTGGTGCATGCGCTGGGGGACATTGAGATCGGGGCGGTGATCGCCAACAGCTCTGGCGGGCTGACGAAAACGGGGGCGGGAACACTGACGCTGACGGCCGCGAACCTTTTCACCGGAGCAACGACGATCAACCAGGGCACGCTGAAACTCGCGGGTGGCGACAACACGCTGCTGGCGGGGCAGGCGATGAACGTGAACTACGGAGGCACGCTGGACCTGAATGGTACGGTGCAAATGGTGGGCGTGCTCAGCAGCCTGGGCAGCTCGGGGGGCGAAGTGCCGCAGGACGGGGGTGTGATCACTTCAAGCGGAGGAACGACGGCCACGCTGGTGAACAATGAAACTTCTGGCAGCACCTTTGCGGGAGAGATCAAGGGTGATGTGGAGTTTGCCCATTCGGGTGCCGGTACGCTGAACTTTACCGCCGTGAATGACTACACGGGAGACACGCTGCAGAATGGGGGCACGATCATTCTGAAAGATGATGGCGCGATCACCGCGACAGCGATCATCAACATCACCTACGCCATTTTGCGGATGGACAACACGGGGCTCAGCGCGAGCAACGACCGCATCAATGACCTGGCGGACATCATCCTGAGCGGAGGCAACCTGGGGCTGTACGGCCGCGCGGGTGCCATGGTAACCGAGACGGTGGGCAATGTGACGCTGCAACAGGGCATGAATGTGATCACCGCCGCAGTGAGCAGCAACAGCAGCAACCTGGCGCCGGAGGACGCCACGCTGACGCTGACCAGTCTGCAGCGCAACGCGGCGGCGGGAGCGACGGTGAATTTTGGAACGTCCTACAGCGGCACAAGCGGAGGGAACCTCGGAGGAGTAGCCAACTCAAGCGGCATGACGGAACGCATCATCGTGCAGGGCGGGCTGCCGACGATCAACAACATCATCGGGGGCTGGGCGGTGGCCACGGCTTACTTCAACACCAACACGCTGGAGTTTGTGGGCTATGACAGCGCCGGCGGCGTGGGCGCGCTCAATGCAGCGGGCTTTGCAGGGTATGATGGCACGAGCCTACCCAGCACGAGCCAGCCGACGCAGAACATCCGCACGATCACGGGAGGAACGGTGGTGGCGGGCGGCGTGACCATCAATTCGCTGAACTTCATCGGGGACAGCACGACGCCCGCGCCGGTGCTGACATTTGCCAATGCCAGTGATGTGCTGAATCTCACGAGCGGCGGACTGGCGGTGAGCCAGAATGGAAGCATCACCTTTCTGCCGGTGATCGGGAGCGTTCAGAATGAAGGCCGGCTGACGGCAGGCGGGGTGAATCCTGCGGCGGCTGCGGATTTGTTTCTGTTTTACCAGAACAGCAGCACGACGAACGCGCTGACGGTGAACTCCGCTATCATCGACAATCCCACGAACAACCAGGTGGTGAGGCTGGTGGTGTCTGGCACGAATTTTGGGGCATATCTGGTGATCCTGGCGAGCAACCAGAACAGCTACTCTGGAGGCACGGTGGTGAACGGCGCGGCGGTGCAGATCGGGAGCGCGGGTGCGGCTGCCAATCTGGTGGGCGGCGGGCTGACGCTGAACGGGGGCACGCTGACGCAGGTGAACGGGACGATCGCGGCGCAGGATGTGACGCTGAACGGATCCTCTGTGATGACGCTCACGGGCAACAACACGCTCAACAAGATCAACTTTAACAACACGGGAGGCGGCAGCACGACCCCCACGCTCAATGTGGGCACGGGAACGCTGACGCTGGCAGGCAGTGTCACGGTGACATCGGCGAATGTTTCGAGCACGGCGACGATCTCTGGCGGGACGCTGGCGCTGGGGGCCGCCTCGCGCACGTTTGATGTGGGGGCGATCATGGTGCTGGGGGAGAGTGTTTCGCCTGAGCAGGCGAGCCTGAGTGTGTCGAGCGTCATCAGCGGCAGCGGGCAGAAGCTGGTGAAAACTGGAGCAGGCATGCTGCAACTGAGCGGGACCAACACCTTCGACGGCGGCGTGGACCTGCAGCAGGGAGGCCTCATCATCAGCAACAACTCAGCCCTGGGCGGTGGCACGCTGACGATCGGAGATCAGACCACACTGACTGCTGATGGCTCAGCGCGCACGGTGAGCAACGCGGCGACCATCAACGGGGACTTTACGCTGGGAGTGCGTGGGCCGACGGTGCCTGCGGCGCTCACGCTTTCGGGAGCGGTGGCCTGGGGCAGCGGTGTCACGCACAAGGTGACGGTGAACAGCAACCCGAGCACGGTTCAGACGATTTCTGGCGTCATCACGGGGAGCGGGGGCATTGTCAAAGATGGGATCGGCACGCTGGCGCTGACGGCCAACAACAGCACGACTTTGAACTGGAGCGGGGTGGGGGCGGTGACGGTGAACAACGGCACACTGAGCATCAAAAGTGATCAGGCGCTGGGGAGCGCGCCCACGACGGCGACGGCGGGCAACATTGTGCTGAATGGTGGTGCGCTGAGCGCCAGCGCGACAATGACGCTGAGTGCGAATCGTGGCATCGCCCTGGGGAAAGCCGCAGGCTCGGGCACGGGCAACATCGACGTGGCGACCAGTGTGACTCTGACTTACGGAGGCATCGTCGCCGACAATGGCACCGGAGCGGACAGTTTGGAAAAGACGGGGGCGGGGACGCTGACTTTTACGGGGGCCAACACTTACAGTGGCAACACGACAATCGGCACGGGAACGCTCGCGCTGGGAGCGGGAGGGTCCGTCGACAACTCCGCCAAGATCACTGTGGTGGCGGGTGCGACGTACAATGTGAGCGCTGTCACGGGGGGATATCAGCTCAAATCAGGACAGACGCTGGAAGGCGGTGGTACGGTGACGGGCAATACGACGATCAACAGCGGGGCCATCCTTGCCCCCGGCACTGGAGTGAACCATGAGGCCGAGAAGCTCAGCTTCAGCGGCAATTTGAATCTGGCTGCGGGATCGACGCTGCAGATGGAAGTGAGCACGGCCACGTTTACGAGCACGGACAACTTTGGAGGCAATGCGGTGGGGACGTCGGGATACGATGCGTACATTGTCGCGCATGCCAGCGGGCAGGGAGAGCATGACCTGATCAGCGTGGTAGGAAATCTCACCCAGGCGACGGGGGCGCAGATTCAGGTGACTGGAAGCGGGGCGACGTACCAGGTTGGCGAGATTTTCAATCTTCTCGACTGGAGCGGCACTTTCAGCACCTCGACGAATCTGGGCAGTCTGCTGCGGGATGGGTCGAGTGACAGCGGCACGGATCTGGATCTGCCTGACATCAGCGGTGTGGGCTTCTGGGACCTGAGCCACTTTGCCGATCTCGGAGTCATCGTGGTGGTGGTGCCGGAACCGGGGCGCGCGGTCTTTTTGTTCATGGCGGTGTTTGGTTTCGTGATCCGCCGCCGCAGGCCCTCGCGCTGAGGTGTTTTTCAGACGCGGATGAAGATCTGCCGGCGATGGAGCCAGCGGGCGGTGGCGAGCATGAGGGTGAAGGTCATGGCGGAGGGCAGCCAGTCGTAGGGTGGAGGTGGGGCGGTGACGAGGCGCTCGCTGATGGTGCGGAAGAAGCCGAAACCGGAGGCGAGGTAGAGGGCGATGGGATTGGCGCCGACCCAGAGGAGGGGGGAGAGGCCGCGGCGGAAGCCGAGGACGTCGATGATGGTGTAGAAGAGAGCGAGAAGAAGGGCGCTCCATCCGGCGGCGACGAGGACGAAGCTGGAGGTCCAGATTTTTTTGATGACGGGGAAGAAGGGATGCCAGGCCCAGCCGAGGGCGAGCAGGAGGAGGCCTGCGGCGAGGAGGCCGACGGCTTTGCGTGAGGGGGCGGCGCTGCCTGTGATCCATTTCCCTGCGAGGAGGCCGAGCAGGGCGGTGGCGATGGCGGGGAGGGTGCTGAGGATACCTTCGGGGTCGTGATTGCCATCGTATTTGCGACCGGGGAGCCAGATGCTGTCGAGGTGGTTGGTGAGGTTCATGCCTTCGGCGAAATTGCCTGCGCCGATGCCGGGGACGGGGACGAAGCGCAGAAGCAGGAAGTAGCCGATGAGGAGGGTGACGGCGGTGATGGTGAGGCCACGCGGCTGCAGCCAGAGGGAGAGGATGCCCGATGCGGCGGAGGCGATGCCGATGCGCTGGAGGACGCCGAGCCAGCGGATTTGATCCCAGCCGTTTTTCACTCCGCCGGAGTAGATGATTCCGAGGGCCAGCAGGATGGCCGCACGTGCGAGGAGGTGGCGGATGGTCGCGCCACGGCCCTCACGCGCCAGACGTCGTGGCAGTGCGATGGCGAGGGAGACGCCGGCGAGAAAGAGGAAGAGGGGGAAGATGAGGTCGTAGAAGCGGAAGCCGGCCCAGTCGGCGTGCTTGAACTGGGTGGTGATGCTGGTGACGACATCGGATTGAGGGAATGCGCGATTGAGGATCTGGGAGACGAGCGTGGAAAGACCGAGAATCCAGCACATGTCGAAACCGCGCAGGGCGTCCAGGGAGAGCAGGCGTGTCGAGGAAGCGGTGGGTGGAAGCGGGGCGGGGGACATGGGTGAGGTGAGTGGCTGGATTCATACGGCGTTGAGATCGCAAACGATCAGGCGGGTTCCGCGAGCAGTGCAAAACGACAGACCGGCGGTATTGTAAAAAATCTGGCTGAAACACGTGATCCGTTCACGAGTGTCTTGTGGTGTGCGTGAGCTGAGAGGCCTACGGAAAGCGGCAGCTGCGCTCGTTCCTCGCTACGCAACCGCAGTCCAAAAGGTTTGCGATGGACTCTGACAATGAAAAAGGGCAGGTCCGAGGACCTGCCCTATGGGATTCAATGCTGAAGGAAGCGATTACTTCACGATGCCGAGGAGCTCGACTTCGAAGATGAGGGGGACGCCGGGGCCGATTTCACCGCTGGGGCTGCCGGCTTCGCCATAGGCAAGGTCGGCAGGGATGAAGAGGCGCCATTTGGAGCCGACGGGCATGAGCTGAAGAGCTTCCGTCCAGCCTTTGATGACCTGCTGGAGACCGAAGGAGGCGGGCATGCCGCGCTCGACAGAGCTGTCGAAGACGGTGCCGTTGACGAGGGTGCCGTGGTAGTGAACGCTGACGGTGTCGGTGATGGCGGGCTTGGGGCCGGAGCCTTCCTTGATGATTTCATACTGGAGGCCGCTCTTGGTGGTGGTGACGCCTTTGCGCTTGCCGTTTTCGGCGAGGAATTTCACGCCCTCCTGCTTGGCGGCTTCGATTTTCTGCTTCACGGCGGCCTGCTCGGCGCGCTGTTCAGGGGTCATGTTGGCTTCAGCCTTGGCCTTCATGAAGATCTCGAAAGAGGCCATGGCTGCCGTGAGCTCTTCTTCGGTGTAGGCAGGCTTGTCGGTGCCTGGCTTCACGGTTTGGGTGATGCCTGCGATGAGCTTTTCCACATCGATCGGGATGCCTTCGCTGGCGAACTGCTGGCCGAGGCCGGTGCCCATGGAGTAGCTGGAGCTTTTCTTGGAGGTGAGGGCATCCTTGACGCCTTCGGCGAATTCCTTGATGTCAATCTTCTCCTGCTGGCGGAGGATGGAGGCGCCGACGTTTTTGCCGATGAAGTAGCTGACTTTGTCCATGGGCAGGCCGGATGTGGCCGGAGCTTCGGCCGGCTGTGCGGGCTTGACTTCCTGGGCGTGGATGAGGGATGCAGCCGTAAGCGCGGCGCAAAGCAGGGCGGTGGTGGGTTTCATATTGGAGGGGCGGAGACTACCCAGTGCCCCCATGCGGTCAATGACAGCCTTGGCGGACCGGGAAAAAGCCGTTTGACCCCGCCCCCCCCTTGAAGCACTGTCGCCGCCCTTCAAACCAGAACCTATATGCCCGCGAAAATCTATACTGAAAAAGACGCCAGCCTTGCACCGCTCAAAGGCAAGACCTGTGCTGTGATCGGCTTCGGCTCCCAAGGCCACGCCCACGCCCTGAACCTTAAAGAGAGCGGCGTGAACGTGATCATCGGCCTGTACCCCGGCAGCAAGAGCCGCAAGGTGGCCGAAGAAAAGGGCCTCAAGGTCTATGACACCGCTGAAGCCGTGAAGAAAGCCGACGTGATCTTCGTGGCCGTGCCGGACACCAAAATCCCGGACGTCTTCAACAAGGACATCAAGCCAAACCTGGTGAAGGGCAAGACCCTCCTTTTCAGCCACGGCTTTGCGATCCACTTCAAGACGATCACCGTTCCTGCAGACGTGAACGTGATCATGGTGGCCCCGAAAGGCCCCGGCCACATCGTGCGCCGTCAGTACACCGAAGGCAAGGGCGTGCCTGCCCTGATCGCCATTTACCAGAACGCTGACAAGCAGGCGAAGAAGATCGCGCTGGCCTGGGCGCACGGCATCGGTGGCACCCGTGGTGGTGTGCTGGAAACGACCTTCAAGGAAGAAACTGAAACCGATCTCTTCGGCGAGCAGACCGTGCTTTGCGGCGGTGCGAGCGCGCTGGTGCAGGCTGGCTTTGAAGTGCTGGTGGAAGCCGGCTACTCCCCTGAGATGGCCTACTTCGAGTGCTTGCACGAGCTGAAGCTCATCGTCGATCTGATGAACGAAGCCGGCATCGCTGGCATGCGTTTCTCGATCTCCGAAACCGCCAAGTGGGGCGACGTGAAGGTGGGTCCGAAAATCATCGACAAGTCGGTGAAGAAGCGGATGAAGGAAGCCCTCAAGGACATCCAGACCGGCAAGTTTGCCAAGGAGTGGGTGCGCGAGACGAAGACCGGCTACAAGAAGTTCAACAAGCTGCTGAAGGATGGCGAGAAGCACCCGATCGAGAAGACGGGCGCACGCCTCCGCAGCCTGATGCCGTGGATCAAGAAGCGCGACATCAAGGGCCAGCAGGCCAGCTACTCGTAAGAGCGGCGGAGGGCGGCTTCGATTTTGAGGCCGGCCCGAAGAATCAAGAAGCGCGGACTGGAAACGGTCCGCGCTTTTTTTTTGGGATTGGAGCGCGGTCTGAACGTGGCGCAAATGCGAGGCGGAGCTTTATGCAGACGCTGCTGGTGGGCGTGGTGTGTGGCGGGGTGCTGGGTTTGCTTTCAGGTGATTGACGTCCGGTACCAGGGTAGCCTCGCTGAGGCTCGGCAACCCTTCGCTATGATACGCAGCCCCTTTGGGGCTGGTGAAAAAGTCAGGAAGCGCGGACTGGAAACGGTCCGCGCTTTTTTTTGGGGGCTGATGGGGGTGGGGCGGCCTGTTGGTGGCTTGTCACGCTTGGAGCGCACTATGGCGTTTTTCTGGAACGGGTTTCGGAAAGGGCGCGTGGGGAAGCAGGCTGGCTGGTGAGCTTTTACAGGTGTGGGGAGGTTCGTTTTGCCGCAGAGGGGCGGAGAGGCAGAGGGGACGGAGATTTTGAGATGATGGCGTGCTGCAGAGGGCTGCGAGGACGGCGTGCCTTTTTGGATGGCCTGCGGGTGTTGCAGACCCGAAAAAGTGGGACGCGCACAACGCATCCCCACCAGCCTTGGGGCAGGGTGGCAGGAAGGGGTGTTCCGGAAGGCAGCTTCGCCAATGCTATGACAGGACAAGGGAAGAGGCGGGACTTGGCAAGTCCCGCTCCTTGGGCGCTGGAGGCTCTTCGAGGGGTATTTGACTCGAAGGGTTTTCAATAGATCGTGGTATCAGGTGCCGGACTGGACGACCTTGGAGTGGCCGAGCTTGGCCTCGGGGGTCTTGAAGCACATGGCGATGGTGAAGGTGACGAGGGTGCCGAAGAGGATGCGCCAGGGGAACTCGATTTCGACCATCCAGTCTGGGCGAGGGATGCCGCCCTGGATGCCGAGGGAGGCCATGAGGCCTTTGTCGAGGCCGCTGAGGTAGCCGACGACGATGAAGCCGGCGAGCATGGCGATGCCGTTGCCGAAGTCATTGCCCCGGGTATTGGTGAAGAGTCCGACCATGAAGACTCCGAGCAGAGAGCCGTAGGTGTAACCGAAGACGCCGAGAATGATGGGGATGATGCGCAGGGAGGGATTGTGAGCCTTCACCCAGGCGGTGCCGAGGGCGACGGAGATGAGCAGCACGGCAAAGAGCACGGTGCCGAAACGCAAGATGCGGACCTTGCCTTTTTCGGTGTCGGGCTCGCCAAACCAGCGGAAGTGGAAGTCGCGGACGTAGCTGGTGGCGAGGGAATTTAATGCAGTGCTAAGAGAGCCCATGGCAGTGGCGAGGACGCCGGCGACGACGAGTCCGCGGAGGCCGGCGGGCATGGAGGTGAGGATGAAGAAGGGAAAGACCTGGCTGCTGTCGGGGGTGCCTTTGGCGTTTTTTGGCAGGAGGATTTCGGGATGCTGCTGGTAAAAGACGAAGAGGAGGATGCCGATGCTGAGCACCATGAAATTGACGGGGATGTCTGCGATGCCGGAAAGGATGGTGGCGAAGCCGCTCTGGCGTTTGTTTTTGGCGGTGAGCATGCGCTGGACCATGTCCTGGTCGGTGCCATGGGTGGCGAGGGTGACGAAGGTGGAGCCGAGAAAGGCCGTCCACATGGTGTATTCGGTTTCGAGGATGCCTTTGATCCAGCCCCAGGCGCCGGAGTAATGCGGGTCCGGCCTGCCCCAGTCGATGATGGCGGGCTTTAAAATGGCGGCGTTTAAGGCGGGCCAGCCGCCGGTGTGCGCGAGGAGGTGCCAGAGGGCGAAGCCGAGGGCGGAAAAGAGGATGACGACCTGGATGACATCCGTCCAGATCACGGCGCGAATGCCGCCGAGGGCGGTGTAAATGGAGGTGAGGACGGTGATGGCGACGAGGGCGGCGGCGTAGAGCCAGAACTCGTCCATGGGGGTGATGGCGGGATTGACGAACACCTTCCAGCCGAGGACGAGGAGGACGGTGGGCACCCAGAGACGGGAGCCGCTGGCGAGCAGGCGCGTGACGAGGAAGACGGCGGAGGCGCGGCGGCGTGTCTTGGGGCCGAAACGGGCCTCAAGGAATTCATACACGCTGACGACGCCATGGCGGTAGTAGGCGGGAATGAAAACGGCGCTGACCACCACGCGGGCGAGGAGGTAGCCCGCCATGAGCTGGATGTAGGTGTAGTTGCGCAGGGCGTAGCCTTCGCCTGGGGCACCGAAGAAAGTGCCGGCGCTGATCTCTGCGGCGAGAATGGAGGCGAGGACGGCCCACCATGCGATCTGGCGATCGCCCAGGGTGAAGCCTTCCATGCTGCCGCTTTTGCTGCGCTGCGACAGGCCGATGCCAATGATCAGGGCGAAGTAACCGAGGATGACGATCGCGTCGAGGAAGTAAGGCATGGCGTGTGTGGTGTGAAGTCTCGCTGCAAAGCACCACACACGTCAAGAGAACAGCCGGGGCTGCGGAAACTAACTCCGGGCGGGGAACCGCTACTTGGAGACGACGTTGGTCTCGAGGCTTGGCAAGGCGCGCACGATGACGCGTTCTTCGACGGAAGTGCCGCGAGGCGAGACGATGGTGATTTCTTCGTACACTTTGCCGATGTCTTTGTTGGTGAGGGGATGATGGATGAGCCTGCGGGTGGCGACGGTGGTATCTCCATAAGCTTTGACCGAGACGTCTCCTGTCGGGGTGGGAGAGGGAACACGAACGGTGTCAGCCTGGATGCCAGTGCGCGGCGCGGAGCACTGGGTCAGCAGAAGCGATGCGAGGGCGGAGAGACCAAGGGTGGTGAGGGGGGCTTTCATGGTTGGATGGGATCTTGAATCAGCAAGCTGAGGCGGGATTGGACGCGGGTGCGCGGAAGGCGTTCAAAGTTTGGGACGTCATTGATTGACCTGATTTCTGAGCAGGTGCGAATGAGCGGTATTTAGTGTTGCCTCGCTGCGGTGAGCTACGCATTGTCCTTTATAGCCATGCCTCAAATATGCTTATTCTGGAGGGTGTTTCTTGCGGGCCTGCCTGCATGGGTTTGTGTGCAGGCGCAGCCGCAGCCTGCGGATGTGTCATTTGAGAAGGGAAGGCTGCTGGCACTGCATCAGCACTACCAGAGCGTGGCAGCGCTGTCCGCCCAAGGACGGCTGGTGGAGGCCGAGGCGGAGCTGCGGGTGATCGTGACGACCTGCAAGGAGGTGTTTGGCAAGGAGCATCCGGACACGCTGACAAGCCGGAGCGATCTGGCGGCGACGCTGGCTGAGGAAGGCAAGTATGCCGAAGCGGAGAAAGAAAACCGCGCGGTGCTGGGCATTCGCCAGCAGGTGCTCGGGAAGGAGCACCCTGACACGCTGCTGAGCCGGAATAATCTTGCGGCGACATTGCAGGAGCAGGGGAAGAATGCGGAGGCGGTGCGTGAATACCGGGCGGTGCTGGAAGCGCGGGAACGTGTGCTGGGCGCGGAACACCTGGACACGCTGGACAGCCGCAACAATCTGGCGACGGCGCTGAACGAACTGGGACGGCATGCGGAGGCGGAAAAGGAACACCGGGCGGTGCTGGCGCTGCGTGAGCGGTTGCTGGGGGTTAAGCATCCGAAGACGCTGGCGAGCCGGAACAATCTGGCGGCGGTGCTACAGGAGCAGGATCGGCATGGTGAAGCGGAGCAGGAGCATCGCAAGGTGCTGGCGCTGCGCGAGAGGGTGCTGGGCGCGAAGCATGCGGACGTCTTCATGAGCTGCTTTAACCTGGCCTTATGCCTGGAAGCGCAGTCGAAATATGATGAGGCGCTGGCTTTGATGCAGCGTGCGCGGGCTGGCTTTCACAAGGGGCTGGGGGAAGGGCATCCCTACACCCAGGCCGCAGAGGATTGCCAAAAGCGGATCGCGGCGGAGATCAAAAAATAAATGGCTCTGCTGGGGGCATTCTGCTGCAAAAGCTCTCGCGCCCTGAGGTGTACTCGTTAACATCGGCCCCGAATGTCTGCCGTCACCTTCGTCAAAGAACTGCGTCATAACTGGAAGACCATCGGAGCGGTGGCGCCCTCAAGCACGGCGCTGGCGGAGCGCATGATGGAGTCTGCGGGCGTGTGGAAGTCCAAACGGATTCTTGAGCTTGGACCGGGGACGGGTGCGTTTACGGGAGCGATCGCCGATGCGATGCCGCATGATGCGGAGTATGTGGGCATCGAGCTGATCGACACGTTTGTGCAGCAGCTGAGGCCGAGGTTTCCGAAGATGCGCTTTGAGTGCGCCGGAGCGCAGGAGTTTGATTTCAGCCAGGTGCTGCCGGAGGGGGAGAAGTTTGACACGATCGTGAGCGGTCTGCCATGGACGGCGTTTCCGCGCGGGCTGCAGGAGGCCATTTTGAACAATGTGCTGCCGCATCTGGCACCGGGCGGGTGCTTTGCCACCTTTGCGTACTGGGGTTTTCACAAGCTGCCGGGCGGCCGGCAATTCCGTGCGCTGCTACATGAGATGACGCATGGCGTCGAGACCAGCCGTATTGTGTGGGGGAATGTGCCGCCGGCGTTTGTGTATCTGGCGAGGAAGCATTGAGATAGGATCATTCCGCCTTCTTTTTTTTGCCGCCGCCTTTGCCTTTCTTTTTCGGAGCCGAGGTGGACTGGGCTTCGTTTTTCGTGGGCATGGGGGCCTTGATGGCTTCGCGCCAGGCGATCATTTTGGCGTGGAGTTCCTTGGTCTTTTCGGGGTTCTCGACGACGAGGTTTTTCTGTTCGCCGATGTCGTCTTTGAGGTTGTAGAGCTCGAGGCGGCCGTCTTCGAAGAACTCCATGAGCTTCCAGTCGCCTTCTTGGATGAGGCCGACGGGAGTGGTGCGCCAGGTGTTTTCGCCTGCGCCGAGGTAGCCGGGAAAATGCTGGTAGATGGCATCGCGCTTGAGGTGGGCGGAGGGGTCGCGGAAGAGGGGGACGAGGCTTTCGCCATCGAGGGGCTGATTTGCGGGGAGTGTGGCTTTGCCGATGTCGGCGAAGGTGGGATAGAGATCCACATGGATGGTGGGGACATCGCTGCTTGAGCCGGGCTGGGTGACGCCGGGCCAGCGGACGATGAAGGGGACACGGGTGCCGCCTTCATAGAGGCTGCCTTTGCCGCTGCGGAGCGGGGCGTTGTCGGTGATGTCGCCGCTTTTTTTCAGGCCTTCGCGGGCGTAGCCGCCGACGCCGCCGTTGTCGCTGGCGAAAATGAGGACGGTGTTGTCGGCGAGTTTGAGTTCATCGAGGGCGGCCATGACGCGGCCCACACTTTCGTCCACGCTGGCGATCATGGCGGCGTAAACCGGACTGTGATGACCGCCGACGGGGGGCTTGTCCTTGAATCGGGCGGTGATTTCGTCCTTGGCATCGTGCGGTGAATGAACGCCGAAATGAGGGAGGTAGAGGAAGAAGGGATCGTTTTTGTGGCGCTGGATGAAATCGACGGCTTTGTCGGTGAGGAAGTCGGCGAGGTATTCGCCTTTGGGGTATTCGACCGGGGGCTGAGTTTTGAAATCGAAGTGCTTGCCCATGGTCACGATGGCTTCGTCAAAGCCGCGCTGTCCTGGGTGGTAGGCGTCTTTTTCTCCGAGGTGCCATTTGCCGAACATGCCGGTGGCGTAACCGGCCTGCTTCATGGTTTGAGCGACGGTGATTTTATCCAGCGGGAGTTGTTGCGCGTTGTCCACGGGGCGCAGGGGGCGGGACTCCCATCCAAAGCGGTCGATGCCGCCGACCGTGTAAACGCCGGTGCGCGGGGCATACTGGCCGCTCATCAGAGCGGCGCGAGTGGGCTGGCAGTTTTGGCAGTGGTGATGGCTGGTGAGCTTCATGCCTTGAGCGGCCAGTTTGTCGATGTTGGGGGTCTCGTAGTATTTGGAACCGAAGCAGGCGACGTCGGTGTAGCCGAGATCGTCTGCGAGGATGAAGACGATGTTAGGTGCGCGGTCGGCGGCGTGCAGGGAGAGGGTGAGGAGGAAGAGGCAGAGCAGGGGCTTCATGGGCCGGTGAACGACAGGTGCAGCCGCGAGATTGCATGATTTCAGCATCGACAGCCGCGAGCGCAGCCGCTTTGATCGGCGCATGTTCCGGTTTCTTCTGATCCTTCCCTTCCTGACTGCGCTTAGCTTTGCCGCCGATGTGGCGATCAAGCCCGGTGTGCGTTCGCCCATTTCCTTCAAGGTCTCGCCGCAGGTCTCTGACAATGCGCAGATCAAGATGCGGATGCATGCGATGGAGACACCGCCGCCGTATGACGTGAGCCTGGAGAAGTTCGACATCCTTGTGCCGAAGAAGTACAAGAAGGGCGATCCGCATGGACTTTTCATCTGGGTGAGTCCGAGCAATGCGCCCACGATCTCGCCGGAGTGGGAGGCAGTACTGGCGGAGAAGAAGCTGATCTTTGTGGGCGCGCACAATTCGGGGAACAACCGCGAAGTCTTTGCCCGCATGCGCATGGCGGTGGATGCGAATGACAACATGCGTGACCTCTATGACATTGATGACAAGCGTGTCTATGTCTCGGGGTTCTCGGGCGGTGGGCGTGTGGCGAGCATGCTCGGCGTGACGTATGCGGACATGTTCACGGGGACTATCGCCTTCATGGGGGTGAATTTTTACACGGACATCGTCACCTTAGATAAAAGCGAGGTCTTTGAGGCGCGGTATATTCCGCATGAGGAGATCGCGGCGCTGGCGAAGGCTGAGTGCCGCTACGTGCTGGTGACGGGAGAGAAGGATTTCAATTTGAAGGGCACCAGCGCGGTGTTTGAAAACGGCTTCAAGAAAGAGGGCTTCAAGGCGGTGGAGATGATCAATGTGCCCGGGCAGGGACATCAGCCGCCGAAGGCCGAATGGCTCAAGAAGGCAATCGAGTTTCTGGATGCGGGCAAGACGGTGAAGAAGCCCTGAGCTTACGCATCCACTGTCTTGGGCATTTTGGGGCAGAGCAGCGATGCGCTAGCAGCTACTTCTGGCTCGGCCTTGATGAAAATCAGCAGACGACCACGCTTGTCGCAGACCCACACTTCCTTTGCTCCGGCTTCAAAATAGAGCCGACGCTTTTCCTCGATCTCTCCCCGCTTGTTCGAGGGTGAAATGACTTCCACGCAGATTTCTGGTGCGCCCTTGAGCGCTGTATGTCCACCAATCTGCAAGAGGCGTTTTTTGGACACCCAGCAGACATCCGCCACTTTCACGCCTTCGCTGGTCGAGACGGGGCATTCCACGGCCACTTTACCTGCAGGAGCATGTTCTCGAAGCAGAGCAACCAGATCAGCCTGTTTGCCTCCATGGGAGAATTCAGCATAGCACATCATAATCGGTCTCCCATAGCGGTCGGTTTCGACTCTGCCCGGCCAGTTTTGCACCAATGGGTCACGACCAATCTCATCCCAACGCTTCAAATTGAAGACCGTCTGGCTTTTGATGCCTGGGATTCTTTGCAGAGCATTCATACTACGTGGCAGGATTCTGCCACATCATTCCTTCCGTTTCAACTGGGGGAAGAGGATGACGTCGCGGATGCTTTCGGCGCCGGTGAGCATCATGATGAGGCGGTCGATGCCGATGCCGATGCCGCCGGCGGGGGGCATGCCGTGTTCGAGGGCGAGGATGAACTCTTCGTCGATCTTCTGGGTCTCTTCGCCGGCCTGATGTTCCAGGCGCTCGCGCTGGACGATGGGGTCGTTCAGTTCGGAGTAACCGGGGCTGATTTCCTGGCCGTTGATGATGAGCTCGTACACATCGACGATGGAGTCGTCGGAGGCGTTCTGCTTGGCGAGGGGGACGAGCTCTTTGGGGCAGTGGGTGACGTAGAGGGGATCGAACTGCTTGGCTTCGATGAGGCGTTCGAAGACGTGCTGGGTGACTTCGTAGTCTTCGAAGTTGGCTCCGATTTCGACGCCGAGTTCCTTGGCGCGGGCTTTGCGCTCTTCGGGGGTGTACTCATACCACTTTGGATCGACGCCTTTGAGGAGGTCGGTGTAGCGGGCGCGACGCCATGGGCGGGAGAGGTCGATGGACTTGGTGACGGTGCCTTCCTCGTCCTTGTGCTCGATCTTGAGACCACCGCAGAAGTTTTCGGCGAGGTGGCAGATCATGCCTTCGACGAGGTCGGCCATCTTTTCGAAGTCGGCGTAGGCCCAGTAGGCCTCGAGCATGGTGAACTCGGGATTGTGACGGCGGCTGAGGCCTTCGTTGCGGAAGTTGCGGTTGAGTTCAAAGATCTGGGTGAAGCCGGCGACGAGCAGGCGCTTCAGGTAGAGCTCCGGCGCGATGCGCAGAAACATGGGCTGGTCCAGCGCGTGGAAGAAGGTCTCGAAGGGCTTGGCTGCAGCGCCGCCGGGGACGTCCTGCATCATGGGGGTTTCGACTTCGAGGAAGCCGCGCTCCTGCATGTAGCTGCGGATGGCCGCGACCATCCTGCTGCGGGTCACGAAGATCTCGCGGCTGCGGTCATTGGAAATGAGGTCGAGGTAGCGCTGGCGGTACTTGATCTCCTTGTCGGTGACGCCGTGCCATTTGTCTGGCAGCGGACGCAGGGCCTTGGAGAGGGGGGTGAGTTTTTTGACGTGGATGGAGTTTTCGCCGCGCTTGGTGACGAAGGTGAAACCCTCCACGCCGACGAAGTCGCCGATGTCGATGAGCTGATTGAACTGCACGTAGGCTTCGTCGCCGACGTCGCCCTTGCTGAGGTAGCACTGCATGCGACCGGTGATGTCGCCGATGTCAAAGAAGGTGGCCTTCCCCATCTCGCGGCGAGAGAGCACGCGGCCAGCGACGTTCACCTGAAGCTCTTCGAAACTGGACTTCATCTGCTCTTTCAGAGCGCCGGGCTGATGCGTGGTGTCAAAGCGGCCGCCGAAAGGGTCCAGTCCGGCCTTCACTAGTCCGTCGAGCTTTTCGCGGCGGAATTGGAGGAGTTCGGACTCGGAATGTTCTGGGGCTGCGGGCGTCGGTTGCATGGTCGTACGGATGAGTGGGCCGTGTTCATAGCCGTTTCCGGGAGCTTTGCCACTGCAAATGGTCCCGCCGGGAGGCAGAGCTTGGAATTTGCCAAATGTGGGAGCGGAGGCCAGTATCGCCCCTATGAGACCGCTGCATGCCGCTTTTCTTTCTCTCCTCGCCTTCGCTGATCTTGCCCAGGGGCAGCAAAAGGAATGGCCCGAGGTGGAGAAATTTGCCGAATCCATCACCAACGTGCTGTGGGATCTGCGGGGCACGAATTCGCTCAAGCACCTGCGATATGATGGTGAAAGCATCTTTCCGGTGACGGGAAATGGGATGAACCAGAGGCCGTTCAAGGAGCATGCCTTTGTGGATGCGGGGGTCTTCCAGCTCGTTTTCAGCGACACGCGTGCGGCGTGGTATTTCGTGAGCGATGACCTGAAGCTTGTGACTCCGGTGAACATCAGCGACATGGTGGAGTTCAAGGCGGAAAGCGGGACGGCGATCAAGCCGGTGAAAAACTTTCCGCAGGACATTCAGAACATTGTCTGGGTGGGCCGAAACCAGGGGGCCGAGCTGAAGATGCGCTGGAATGGCAAGGAGCTGGAGGTGGGGGCCAAGAAAGATGCGTGGATCGTGGAGAAGGTGGATGCGGTGGTGGCGAACCGGCGTGTGCTGGAGGCGGGTGGAGAAGGCGGCGCGCTTTTCTGGCTGGCGGTTTCTGAGGATGGCTCGGAGGCCACGTGGCTTACGGTCAATGACATTTTCGGCGGGCATGCGCGAGGCAATCCTGGAAAGGCCGCCCAGGCTGCCGGAATGACGGGGCTCTCGGCGCAGCAGAATGATCTGGCGAACCATGCCGAAGACCTGATGAATGCGGGAGACAAGATGCGTGCGGCGACGCTGGTGCGCGAGCTGATGCGCAAGAACGCTGACAACCCCGAGGCGCTGAAAAAGCTGCAAGCGCGCTTCAACGTGCTGAAGTGAAAGCGGTTTTGTGTCACCGCTACGCGGTTCCACGGGAGGAAGGCGGAGAGTTGGCGGTTACCGGGGGCTGGCACCCCCGGCTATTGTTGTGTCAGCCCTACGGGCTTTTGGAGATGAGATGTTGAATCGTGCTCCAGCAGATCGATGAGGCTGTGCCTCCATGCTGCAGTGGCTTTACTGAGCAGGATAGAACGGGAAGAGCTGCTTGATCTCGGCGGGGCTGGGGCGGCGGCCGTATTCGCAGACTTCGAAGGTTTCTGCGTATTTGACGGCTCTGCCTTTTTCTTCGCCGTAGAGTTTGATGAGGAGAGGGCGGTATTTTTCGGCCTCGTTGCTCTGGCGGGCACCCCAGCGGCGTTTTAGCCAAGCACGGCGGGCCACTTCGTTGCTGGCAGGCGGGACATCTTTTTCGACGTATTCGGCGGAGCCGCTGGCGCCGCCTTCGTAGGCCTGGGAGGTGAGCTCGTGGAGGCCGTCGAGTTTTTGCTCGAAGGAGTCATCGACGCTGACGGCGATGTCGGGGGTGAAGGGGTAGGGCTTCTGGAAGCCGTCGCTGGAGTAGAGGAAGACGGGGTTCTTTTTCAGCGGTGGAACATCGGGGCAGATGAAGGGGACGGTGACCATGAAGGCGGCGTCTTGAAGAAGGACGCCGACATAGCGGTGGTCGGGGTGGTAGTCCCAGGGGCGGTGGGCGATGACGATGTCGGCCTTCCATTCGCGGATGACGCGGGTGATGAGCTTGCGGTTTTCCAAGGTGGGGAGGAGTTCGCCGTCGTGGACGTCGAGGACTTGGGAGGTGACGCCGAGTTTTTGGGCGCAGGCTTTGACCTCGGCCGCGCGGCGCAGGGCCAGAGGGCCGCCGGCTTCTTTCCAGTGGCCGATGTCTCCATTGGTGACGGAGACGAGCTTTACGTGGTGGCCGAGGCGGGCCCACTTGACGGCGGTTCCGGCGGTTTTGTACTCGGCATCATCGGGGTGTGCGCCGAAGACGACGATGCGGAGTTTGCCGTCGGCCTTGTCCTCGGCGTGGAGGTGGAGGGTGGCGAGGCAGAGGATGAGAGGGAGGAGAGAGCGGAACATGGCGGCAGGAGTACGCCGCCATGAGACATGCTCTCTCTCGGCTCAAGCTTCTTCGGCCTTCGGTTCAGGCAGCAGGAAACCGATGAGGAAACTGAGCACGACGATGCCGGTGGCGACGATGCCGGCGGCTTTGGCCACATGAGAAGGCAGCATGGGGCCGGTGCCGGCGAGCATGGGGGCGACGAGATTGGTGGTGACGAAGGCCATGCTGGTGCCGATCATGCGACCGCCGACATTGGTGGCGAAGCTGCCGCCGGTGCCGCGAAGGTGCATGGGGAAGACTTTGGGGAGGTATTCACCGAAGTAGCTGAACTGGGCGACGGTGAGGAGTCCGCAGATGCCATAGGCCCAAAGGAAGGCGCTGCCGCCCTGCTCAAAGTAATAGAAATAGGTGAGGGGCAGGATGATGAGGGCGGGAATCTGGAAGATCTTCAGCAAGGCGACGCGGCTGATGCCGACGATGAGGAGGATGGCGAGGGAGATCCGGCCAACGAGACCGCCCATTTCTTGACTGAACTGCACGGTGTTGGCCATTTCTTTGACCTTGTCGTTGAGGGGCTTCTGCTGGCCGAAGTTGGCCTTGATCTGGGCGACTAGATCTTTGCGGGCGGGATCTGTGGGTGACAGGGCATTGAGCTGCTTGTTGAGGTCTTCGCCGGCTTTGCGCAGGGGGGCGAGAGCCTTTGACTCGGTACGGAGTTCGGGGAGGCCTGGAGTGACGCGGGCGACGGTGACCTGCAATGCACCGAAGGCGATGCCGTAGGCGCAGGCGGACAGTGCGGCGGTGACGAGGGTGACACGGCGGAGCTCGGGTGCGAAGAGCGCGGAGAAGCTGGGGCGCTTGAGGGTGCCTGCGGCCTTGCGATCCTGCCAGACTTTTGACTCCGGCACGAAGGGCAGGAGGAGCGCGATGGGGATGGCGGGAAGGATGCCGGTCATGAGCAGGTAGCGCCAGGTGGAGGGATCATTGGAGCCGAGTCCGGCTGGCAGGCCGATATGAGGCATGTCGGCACCGTGGCTGGTGATCCAGACGCTGACCATGGTGACGAACACGCCGCCGAGCGAGGCGAAGGCCTGGGTGATGCCCATCCACTTTTCCTTCTGCTTTTTATCTGAGAAGACTTCCGCCATCCAGGTGATGGCGGCGACGAACTCGACGCAGACGCCGATGAAGGTGGTGCTGCGGAAGAAGACGAACATGCCGAGCGAGGTGGAGTAGGCCGCGCAGAAGGGGGAGAAAGAGTAGAGGAAGATGGAGGCGGCCATGATCTTCTTGCGACCGAACTGATCGACGAGCCAGCCGCCGAGGAGGCCAAACACGCCGCCGCAGAGGGCTGCGATCCAGAGCAGATTGCCCACCCAGCTGGTGACGATGGGGTTGTTCATCGGGAGCTTGAGCAGTTCGGCGATGGCCGGGGCCGCAACGAGGGGCGTCATCAGCAGCTCATAGGTGTCGAACAGGAAGCCAATGCTGGCGATGATGATGATGAGCCAGTGAGTTGTGGTGATTTTGGGTGCGGGAGAGGACATGGCGAGGCGATGCTGTCAGGAGATGGGAGGCAAGTCAACGGGCGGCGTGGGTGGAATTCATCAACGGGATGATGGTTGCCGGAAAGTCCTACATGTGTCGGAGTTTAGGCTCGACAAATCCGACATTTGTCGGCATTCTCGCGAAATATGGCTAAAAAATCACTCCCCCCGCTGTCTGCGGCCGAGCAGGCGCTGATGGACATTCTTTGGAAAAAGCATCCGAGCAGCGTGCTGGAACTGCTGGAGGCGGTGAACCAGGGGCGGAGTGAACCGGTGACGCGCAACACGTTGCAAACGCAGCTGACGCGGCTGGAGGCAAAGGGGTGGATCAGCCGCGATGATTCAGGCCGCAGCCATGCCTATGAGCCGGCGGTGGCGGAGCAGAAGGGAAGGACCAGTGTGCTGGCGGATCTGAAGCAGCGGTTTTTTGGGGGGAGCAATCTGGCGCTGGTACGCTGCCTGATGGAGAGCGGTGACATTTCCGAGGAGGAGCTGGCGGAGCTGCGGAAGATGGTGCGTCACAGCAGCGCGAAGAAAGGAGAGGAGTCATGAATGCGGAGACGATCGCCTGTTTTAATTATGTCGTGCACAGTCTGGTGATTGGTGCGGCGGCGTGGCTGCTGGTGCGCTTTGTCATTCGCGATGCGCTGCGGCGCTGCATTCTGGCGAACCTGGCGGTGCTGATGTGTTTGTACAGTCCCTTTCATATTTCGATGGAGGATGTGTTTCCGCCGAAGGAGGAGGTGCCGGTGTGGACGCCGATTCGGGAGACGTTTAAGGCGGAGTGGAGGCTGAGTGTGGCACTCGCAAGGGCACCTGAAATCAGCATAACGGCCCAGAAGCGAGGCTGGGATGTTAATGAGGTGGTGAAGGTGTTGCGGTGGTTGGCGTGGTCTGTGGCGGCGGCTTTGTGGATGCGGCTGTTGTACCAGAGTGTTCGCGTGCAGCGCTGGGCGTGGGGTCTGCGGCGGCCTACAGATGTTGAGCATGAGAGGCTGCCCGATGGATTGAATTCAGAGCGAGTGTGTGTCTTTGACCATGAAGGCACGCCTTGTGTGGCAGGCTGGTTTTTTCCGGTGATCGCTGTGCCTGCTTCAGCGTTTGAAAAACTGACGGCCCGGCAGTGGCGATGGCTGCTGCGGCATGAGGGGGAGCATCTGCGCCTGCATGACACGGTGGCGGTGCTGCTGCAAAACATGGTGCGAGCTTTCCTGTGGTGGAACCCTTTTGTGCATGCGCTGATCGAGGAATACGCCCGTGCTCGCGAGGAGGCGTGCGATGCTGCGGCTGTGGGTGAGGAGCGCGAGCACACCGCCTATGCGGACTTTTTGCTGGCGTGGGCTGACCGATCAAAGCCGCAGTTTGATGGTGTGATGGCGATTGCTTATTCACGACCTGCGAAGCGGCTGAAGGTGCGGCTGGTGGCGCTGATGGAGGCACGGGGTGTGAGGAAGAAGGTGGGGGCGTTGTTTGTGCTGGGGTGTCTTGCATTTGCGGTGGTCGCGCCGTTGATCGCGGCGTCGTTTGGCATTGCGACCACCGCCACTGCGGCTGCGCAGGAAGTGGTGAATGCCAAGGCTGACGACGGCACTTTGTACACACGGGAGTACAAGGTGGCTCCCGATTTTCTGAGTGCGGGAATGATTCCGTCTGATCCATTCGCACCAGGGAAAGCCACTGCAGCCGCTGTGAGCAGAAAAACCGCCCGCGAACTGCTGAAGGATCAAGGTGTGTTGTTTCCGGCAGGAGCCTCCGCGATTTACAATCCGGCGACTTCACTTCTCATCGTACGAAATACAAAGACCAACCTGGATATGGTTGAACGAGGCATTGATGCCCTTAACCAACGGCCCATGATGGTGTACTTCACCTGCAAGCTCATCCAGGCTGATCGGTTTTTCGGCACTCACGAGAGCATTTTGTCACCTGCGGATGCGCAGACGCTCATTCGCGGTGTCTCGCAAAAGAAAGGCATCGATTTGATGAGTTCACCAAGCACGACGACTCGATTCGATCAAAAGACGGGCATTTTTGCGGGGCGTGAGGTGCTGCCGAAGCTACTGCCGAATAGGAAGTTGAGCGGCGAGTTGAAGTTCGTCGGATTGAGCATCGAACTCATTGCCAAATCGCCCGTGCAGGGGAAATCAATCATCGAAACCAAGGCCAGCCTTGGGGTTGATCCCGATTCAGACGATCTGTGGTTTCCGAAGGGTATCAACAGCGCGGATTGGGACAGGGTTAGCATTCACAGCGTTGAATCAACGGCGGCGCTGGCCAGCGGTGAGACACTGCTGCTGCATCTCCCGACTTCTAGACGGCCGGTGACAGTGCTTATTACGGCGGCTGCGCTCAATCCCAGTGGCGGCAACGCAGACAGTTTTTCGGCAACCATGCAGGTGGCTCCGCCAGCAAGCCAGGGGCGCGATGTGCCGGAGGAGAAGGGAACGGAAAAGGAAAGCATTGAAATGGCCGAGCGTGTTTACAGGCTTCCCGAAGAATTCCCGCGTGATAAACCGCCAGTTGAAGTGCTCAAGGCTGCGGGAATCAATTTTCCCAAGTCCGCTGATGCCATGCTGAAGGATGGAAAACTCACCGTGCGCAATACGAAGGCCAATCTGGAGCTCATCGAGGCGTGGATTGCATCTCTTATCGATGTTAGAAAAAACAAGAGTGTTCACCTCACCGTGCAAGCCGTTGAGATGAAGGGGGATTTTTTGAAGTTGATCAGTGACTGGCTGCCGCCGCAGCCTGTTGACCCGAAGATCGAGCCCGTGAATCCACCCCTCGGTGAATCGCCGCCACCCGAGTTTATGCGTCAAATTTTCAGCACCGCTGGTATCTTCAGTTCAGATCATTTTAAGACAGTGATCAAGAAGATCGGTGATTCCAAGGCCAAGATTGAAACCTTGAAGCCGAAAGGTGAACTTCAGTTCTACAACCTTCCGTCCGCGATGGGAGACCTTGTGTTGAAGGTGGAATCGCAGATTGGCGGGGATGGCAATACGATTGACTTAACGACCACACTTGAGGGCGGCAATGAACGCTCTTCCACTGGAGTCTGCATTTGGGGCGGCCAAACATTCGTCCTGGCCAGACAGCATTCCGAAGATGTGGCCTGGCTGCTTTTCATCACAGGGGACATTGAGGATATGGCAGGGAAAAAGTGAAATCAGTTTTTGCCGCATGGATGGGAAGCCTTCATCATGCGGCACCATGCCACACGACCTGACCTCCGCCCCTGCCACTGATCCGACCAGCATTTACCGTTATCGCGACTGCCTGTATGGGGCGGACATGGTGACGGCGGCGTTGAGTGTGGATTTTTTCACGTGGCTGTCGGCGAATCCGTCTTCTTTGGCGGGCATCTGTGAGCACTTTGGTTTCACGGAGCGTCCGACTGATACGATGATGACGCTGTTTGCGGCGAACGGCTGGGTGAGAAATGTTGGGGGGGTGTTTCAGACGACGGAGGTGGCGGGTGAGTTTTTGTGCGCGGGGCCGGTGTGGGATGTGAGGCCGTATTTTGCCTCGCTGCATGACCGGCCGATTGCGCGGGATTTTTTGGAGGTGCTGAGGACGGACAAGCCGGCGGGGTGGAGCGGGGACAAGGCGGCGTTTGACTGGCACAAGGCGATGGAGCAGGAGGATTTTGCGCGGAAGTTTACGGCGGCGATGGACTGCCGCGGGGTGCTGCTCTCGCAGGCGCTGGCGAAGAAGCTGGATCTCACGGGTCGCAGCTGTTTGTTGGACATTGGAGCGGGTTCGGGTGTGTACGGTTGCGCGATCACGGCGCAGTACACGCACATGAAGGCCATCGCGTTTGATCAGGCGCCGGTGGATCGCATCGCGGGCAAGCTGATCGAGGAACGTGGTTGTGCTGAGCGTGTGAGCGTGGCGACGGGCAACATGTTTGAGGGCATGCCTGCGGGCTGCGATGTGCATCTGTTTTCCAATGTGCTGCATGACTGGGGGGTGCCGGAGGTGAAGAAGCTGCTGGCTGTTTCACACGCCGCGCTGCCTGCGGGCGGACTGCTGATCATTCATGATGCGTTCATCAATGCAGACAAAACGGGGCCGCTGCATGTGGCGGAGTATTCATGCCTGCTGATGCATGCCACGCAGGGGAAATGCTACAGCACGGGGGAGTATGCGGAGATGCTGGATGAAGCGGGATTCACGCCGGGTGAGTATCATGACACGATCATCGCGCGCGGATTCATGACGGCGATTCGACGTTAAAAATTAAATTGTGCAAAGAAACTGACTTGTCGTATCGTCTCAGAGTTCGCTTATGAAATTCATCACTCTGCTTTCTGTTCTTGCTCTCGCCGCATCCGTGCGCGCTGAGACCACCATCACCATGACCGGCGTGCACAACTGCTGCGGCAGCTGCGCGAAGGGCATCACCAAGGCAGGCAGCATCGGCGAAGGTGTCACGATTGATGTGCCTGAAAAGAGCACGACGGTGACGATCACCTCGAAGAAGAAGGGTGATGCGATGAAAGCCGCTGAGGCGATCATTGCCGCAGGCTACTTCGGCAAGATTGAAGGCGGTGAACCTTCCAAGACTGCCAGCAAATCCACGGCGAGCACCAAGCCTGAAGCGAAGATGACCAAGGCGACCGTTTCCGGTGTGCACCTCTGCTGCAAGAAGTGCGAGACCGCCGCAGCGAATGCGGTTAAGACCGTTCCTGGCATCACGAAGAGCGACATCGTCGCGAAGGCCACCTCATTCACTGTCGAAGGCGAGTTCACCAAGTCTGAGCTGGCGGCCGCCCTCAATGACGCAGGCTTTGCCGGCGACATCAAATAACTACCGCAACCAACAACGAGCGGGGCCGGGGTTTGCGAAAGCGGCCCCGGCTTTCTTTTTGAAGTGGACCGGACAGGGACGAGCATAGAGTTTTCCAAAGCTCAGTTCCGGAAAGCACATTTGGCGACAGAGCTCCGTGCTTTGGATGGGACACTCGACTTTGCCGCAAAGGGGCGGAGAGGCAGAGGGGGCTGAGATTGATTTTATCTCAGCGGTCTCTGTGCCTCTGCGAACGATCGAGCATCCCCAAGCCTGCCAAACTGGAAATAAGTTGTGGGTACTGCCATACCTGCACCGCGAATTGAAGAGGCTTGACGATTCAATGTGGGGCATGGTTTTATGCGCGATATGAATCAGAAAATTATATGGGCCTGCGTCGTTGCCTTGATTAGTGCCAGTCTTAATGCTGCGGGGCAGCAGCTGGACAAAGCTGCCAAGGAGAAGCTGGCCAAAAAATATCCTTCTCTGCATATCCAGGCCAAAGTTGGCAAACGAAACACTCCCGTGCCCGGATCGACCTACATGATGACGATGACCATGACTCCGGAGATTGTCATCGAGAGTGCGAAAACGCAGCCCATGGCTTCGGCTTCAGCCACCTTCCTGCTGGTGACGAGTGATACTTCGGCCAAGTACCGGCGTGGCGAGGAAGAGCTGATCATTGCGACTACTGAGACGCAAGGGATTCCTGCGGTGGCCAAGGGCTCGCGTCGCAGCATTGAATTCAAAGCATTGTCAACGCGGTATGATTCGGACCGCGACAGCAGCAACGTCGGCGGGCAGGAGTACAAGTACTACATCATGGCGGTGTTTGCCGATGACAATCAGTTCCTCCATTTTGAGACCAACTGTCCCGAGCTTTCGAGATACCTCCAGGCGCATCCGGATTTGCGGGTGAAGTTTCTTGGAATGAAACCCGGGGATAAGTTCAAAACGGACTTCAAGTGATCACAAGGCCATGCGGAGGATCGCGACCAGTTCCTCATGCGTGAGGGAGGCCGGGTTTGCTTTCATGCTGCTGGCGGCGGCTGCTTTGCGGGCGATTTCGTCGAGGTCGGTGTCTTGAATGCCCCAGTGGCTGAGCTTGGGGATTTGGAGGCGTGCGGTAAGGGCGTGGAGATATGAGAAGGCATCTCCACCGAGCATTGAGTCGATCTGCGCGAACTTGGTGCGGTCTGTTACGCGTGTGGAGTTGGCTTCCCAGACGGGGGCGAGGAGGGCGGAGCAGACGGCACCGTGGGGGGCGTGAAACATGCCGCCGATGGGGGCGGCGAAGCCGTGGACGGCACCGAGGCCGGCGTTGGCGAGGGCGATGCCGCTGTTGAGGGCGCAGAGGGCCATGTCTTCGCGGGCTTCGAGGTCGTGGCCGTTTTGAAAGGCGCGTTCGAGGGAGCGGATGGCGCGCTGGATGCCATCGAGGCAGAGGGCGTCGGTCATGGGCTGGGCGCGGGAGCAGACGAAGGCTTCGAGGCACTGTGTGAGCGCGTCCATGCCGCTGGCGGCGGTGACGGACGGCGGGACATCGGCGGCGAGCTCGGGATCGATCAGGGCGATGCGCGGCAGCATGGAGATGTGGCGCAGGCTGGCTTTGACGCGGTGCTGGGTGCTGGCGATGACGGCGTTGCGGGTGGCTTCGGCTCCGGTGCCGGCGGTGGTGGGGACGGCGATGTAAGGGAGGGGGGAGGCCTCCAGAGGTTTGCCTTCACCGATGACTTCGATGTAGCGCATCAAGCCGCCGGGCTGGGTGGTCATGGCGGCGATGGCCTTGCCGGCATCGACGACGCTGCCGCCGCCGATGGAGTGGAAGCCGACGTGTGGCAGGCGCTCTGCGTATTGCTGCGGGCGGCTGCCGGTGATGAGGAGGGTGCGCTGGCCGAAGCTGCGGCAGAGATCTGGGAGCTCGCGGAAGACGCTGCGGCCGAAGATGATGCGCTGGGCGGTGGCGAATTCGAAGCGGTTCATCGATTTATCTTATACCACAAGCTTTTGAAGAGGGGCTGTTTCTTACACAGAAAATAATCTTTGGCGGGCGAGTCGTATGGAGCGCCATTTGCTGGCGGAGACAATTTGTGGCGGAGTTCTTTGCAGGCGCTGCTGGCAGCCGCTGTGTGTGGAGAAGGTGTTGGGTTTGCTTTCCGATTCGTTGCGAGATTACCCAGGGAAGCACTCGCCAAGGCTCGGCATCCCTGGGCTGTATTACGCAGCCCTTTCAGGGCTGGTGTGACGCGGAGTGGAATGGCGAAAGAAAGTCAGGCTCAAACAAGAGAAGGCTGAGAGTTCATGGGGAGAGCAAAACGCGCTGCGCTGAGAACTATGAATTCAGGACCTTTTTTAAACTGCGCACGGTGTTGTGCTGTGGCTCGGTGGGAAGTCAGGCGGCGGCGGGGAGTTCTGTTTCTTCGGCGGGAATCTCTGCGGCAGGGGAAAGCTGAGCGGCGTAAGCATTAGGATCGCGGCTCAGGGTCATGACGCATTCGAGGTGCTTGGTCTGCGGGAAGAGATCGAAGGGCTGGACGGTGCCGAGTTTGAAGCCGGCCTCGGTGAAGAGGACGAGGTCGCGCATCTGGGTGGCGGGATTGCAGGAGATGTAGACGACGCCTTTGGGATTGAAGGCGAAGAGCTGCTGCAAAAACTCGGGGCTGCTGCCGGCGCGGGGTGGATCAATGATCACCACGGTGTCGGCTCCGGCATGCGGGACGTCTTTGAAAACGTGCTGGGCATCGGCGGCGATGAAGCGGCAGTTGGTGAGGGAATTGATCTCGGCGTTGTGCGCGGCTTTTTTGACGGCGGTTTCGGAGATCTCGACGCCGATGACGCTCTCGAAGTCGCGCGCGGCGCTGATGGCGAAGAGGCCGCTGCCACAGTAGGCATCGACGAGATGCCTGGCGCCGGTGGCTTTGGCTTCGTCGATGGCGTGGCGGACGAACTTGGGCAGGATGAAGGGATTGTTCTGGAAGAAGTCGCCGGCCTGAAACTCGAAGCGAACGCCGTCCACGTCTTCGACGGCGATTTCATCGGGGCGGGTGAGGACGCCGTTGCTGGCGGCGCGCATGAGGAGGGTGGCGCCGTTTTTAAATGCAGCAGAGTTGGCGCGCGCGTGTTCGCGTACGGATGCGAGCTGAGCGTTGAGCTCGGGCATGGCGATGGGGCATTGCTCGACATCGACCATGGCATTGCGGGTGCGGGCACGGAGGAAGCCGATGGCACCGATGCCGCCCTCTTTCGGACGCTGGAAGTGCGGCGTGATCTTGGAGCGGTAGCCGTATTGAACGGGTGAGGGGATGACCGGGCGGACGGGGTGCTCAATTTTGGCCATGTGCTTGAGCAGTTCGGCCACCTGGCGCTGCTTTGAGAGCAGCTGCTCCTCATAGGAGAGGTGCTGGTACTGGCAGCCGCCGCACTGGCCGAACAAGGGGCACTGAGGCGAGACGCGGTTTGGTGAGGGCTCGATGACTGAGACGAAATCGGCTTCGCTGTAGTTCTTGTGATTGCGGAAGACGCGGCACCTTACCAACTCCCCGGCGAGCGTGAAGGGAACGAAGACGACCCAGCCGTCCACGCGGGCGACTCCAGCGCCTTCGTTGGTGAGGCTTTCGATGCGGACGTCCAGCTCCTGGTGATAGGCGAAGGGATGGGGATTGAATTTGCGCGGCGGTTGCATGCGTCGCGTCAGTGTTTGGCCGGATTGTTCATTTTCATGTAGGTGCGGCCTGTGACCTTGCCGCTGGTGGGATCCAATGTCTCGACCCGCAGCTCTTTCAAGGCATTCATGCCATTCACTTTTTGAATCTTGGTGACTTCGTAGCGCTTGATGATCTTGCTGCTGCGGTCATAGGCGGCCATTTTGGCGGCGCCACCGCTGCCCTGATGGACCCAGAGGTCCACGGCGTAGTAGGGGCCTTCTCTGCCGGGATTGATGACGCGCACGATCCAGCATTTCTGCCCGCTGACGCGCCCTTCGCCCATGAGCTGGGGGCGCGGCCAGTAGAGAAAGCGGAGGGAGAGATCCTCGTAGTTGAAGTCCATGCCACGGACGTTGCTGCCAAGCTGGCTTGAGGGAACCTTGCGGAAGGAGCCATTGCGCAGCTGGTAGAGCGTGGCGGGGGTGGAGGTAAGATCCAGGCGGATGGTCTCCGGGGGCGGATTGGTGAACTGAAAAAGAATGTTCTGTCCTCCCATGGTGAGCTCCAGCGGCTCGGTGCGGCCGGTGGCATCGTCACGCAACTCGCCCTGAAGCTTTTGATTCTGACCGGCGTAGCTCTGACGGACGAGGTCCAGAATGTCTTCGGCCGTTTTTGGCTGCGCCGCCAAGGCAGGCAGAAACGACGTGAGCAGAAGTGCTGCGACAAGGAAGAGCTTCATGGTGGTGGGTGCGGCGGGGACGACGGGAGGCGCGGCCTGTGTCTCCTTTCCGCATGGGTGATGTTATTTCTTCACAGGATCATCAAGCGTCATGTAGGTGCGGCCTTTGACTTCGCCATTGGATGGATTGAGGGATTCGATCCGCAGCTCCTTCAAGGTCGTGGCGCCTTCCACTTTCTGCACCTTGGTGACCTGGTAGCGCTTCACGATTTTGCTGTTGCGATCAAAGGCGGCCATCTTGGCCGCGCCGCCGCTGCCCTGATGGACCCAGAGGTCCACGACGTAGTAAGGGCCCTGGCTGCTGGGATTGGTTACGCGAACGATCCAGCATTTCTGGCCGCTGACGCGGTCCTCGCCCATGAGCTGAGGGCGGGGCCAGTAGAGGAAGGCGAGGGAGAGGTCTTCGTAGTTGAATTCCATGCCGCGGACTTTGTCGCCATGCTGGCTGTTTGGCACGACGGATGAGCCGCCCTGGCGGACCTGGTAGAGCGTGGCGGGGGAGGTGTTGAGATCAAGATGAACGATTTCAGGCGGCGGGTTTTTAAAGAGGAAGCGCATGACGCGGTCTTCCATGGTGAGCGTCATGGGCTCGGTGCGGCCGGTGGCGTCGTCGCGCAGCGCGCCGTTCATTTTGTAGTTTTGCAGGGCGTAGCTGTTCTGGACGATGCGAATGATCTGTTCGGCGGTTTTCGGCTGGGCATCCTCGGCACACAGCATGGGCGCAAGCAGCAGCGGGAGCAGGAAGAGACGTTTCATAAGAGTGGGGTGGATGGGAGACGACACTTTGACATGCGGGCGGCGTCCTCTATTCAATGCGCTCTACCACCATGCAGCGCCAGCGCTTTCTCTTTGCCGCCCTGGGCCTGCTCACGCTCTGGCGCTGGGCGCTGCTGCCGACGCTGGAACTCGCGCCAGAGGAGGCGCTGGCGGTTTTCCGGGTGAAACACGGCGAGTGGGCGGGATTTTTTGAGATGGGGCCGCTGGTGCCGGTGTTTGCCAGGCTGGGCATGCTGATAGGAGGAGCAGGTGAATTTGGGGTGAGGCTCTTCGCGCCGCTGCTGGCGCTGGCGGCAGCGCTGCTGGTGTGGCGGCTGGCGCGTGAACTGTTTGATGAGCAGATCGCGGGCTGGGCTGTGGTGATCGTGAATGTGCTGCCGGCATTCAATGTCGCGGCCGTGACGCTGACTCCGGGATTGTTCGTCTGCGTGCTGGTGCCGGGGGCGGCGCTGTGTGTGCGCAGCGCGATGAGGAAGGCAGATCCGAAGCATCGGGCATGGTGGGCTGCCGGGGCGTGCGTGGCGGGCACGGCGCTGGCGCAGCCGCCCGGCATTGCCACGATGGGGGCGATGGTGTGCGTATTTGTTTTGTGCAGGCAGCAGCGGCATCATCTGCGTAGTTCGGGATTCAGGGGCATCCTGGCTGCATGGTCGATGGTGGTGCTGTGCTGGCTGATCTGGCAGGGAGGACATGGCTGGCCGGCGTTTGCAGCGGGGCGCTGGGCACCTGAATGGCGGATGATGCCGAATCTGCTGCGCTGGATCGTGCTGGCCTCACCTCTGATGCTGGGACTTTTTGTGGTGGCGGTGCGTGCGGGACTTTCAAACGGCATGCTGCAAACCCAGAGGAGCCTGCCCATGGCGATGCTGCTGCCGCTGGCGGGGATCGACTTCCTTTACGGTCCGCATGAGAGCTGGCCGGACACGGGTGGCATGGTGTGGATCCTTTTCGGAGCGGTGCTTCTCGCGCATCGCAGCACGGTGGCGCGCACGGCGGTGATCGAGCAGAAGGTCAGCATTCGCACCGTCACCCTGGTGCTGGCCGCGCTGCAGAGCGCCTTTTTGGTGCAAACGGACCTGCCACGGACGCTGGGGCTGACGTGGCCCTTTTCAACGAGGCCCAGCGCCGAGGCTGGAAGCAGCCATGCCTTCACGGCTGACCCATCGAAGAC